>MDTF01015980.1_pt1 | contig 23597 bp, 24 predicted proteins | sample 811191 | NCBI WGS metagenome assembly MDTF01 (sample SAMN05326649, study PRJNA326480) | marine metagenome | isolation source: seawater | place: Southern Ocean | collected 2011
TAATAAAAGTTTACAGAATGCCCGGGTGGTGGAATTGGTAGACACAAGGGACTTAAAATCCCTCGCTAGAAATAGCGTGCCGGTTCAAGTCCGGCTCCGGGTACCACATATCTGATGAAAGATATTAATATATACATAACTGGTGCGAGTGGCCAAGTAGGAAAGGCTTTAAGGTATTCATTGCAAGAATATAATATTAATACCTTTTACATGCCAAACTTCTTGTGGAGGTTTATTGCTTCCGTATTGCAAAAAATGCCGATTGGTAAATTTAATTATATTTCTGAAAGAATTATGTGGCTTTTAGATCTCAAAGATTTTTCTGAGCTCTCTAAGAATAAAAAGGTTTTAAAATTTAATGAATAAAGTTGTTGATCTTTCTGATGCATATGTGGTTCTTGGAAGTGGGCCAAATGCTATTGCAGCTATTCATGGGTTATTAAAAACAAAAAAATATATATATGTCATTGATGCAGGCATTACAGAAAAATCTTTCTCAGTTTCAAAGACTGGTAAAACAAAATCAAGATACTCTTCACCTAAATTTTTTAATAAAAAAAATGCGTTTGTTTTTAATAGCTTCCTCCAAATGAATAGAGTTTCTCTTAAAAATTTTACTCTTACAAGTACACTCGCAAAGGGTGGCCTCTCCAATGTTTGGGGGGGAGGGTTGTTACCCTACAATAAAAATAATTTTAGCAAGTATCCATATGAGTGGGAAACTATCAAGGAGACATACCCAAAAATCTATAAAATATTAACAAATAAAGAAATTTCTATTGAATCAATTGAAAATAATGATATTGATGTTTTGAATTTAGAATTTGCCAAACCCCTTTTAAGGGATTCATTACTAGCAATAAATTATGATGACTCATTATCCAAAAGATGCTCATCGAGTAGCTGTGGTTTAGGGTGTCTAATATGTAATAAAGGTATTTATAATAGTTCCTCAGAAATAGATAACCTTATAAAAGAAAAAAAAATAAAGTATCTTCCTAATTTATTTATAGATAACATCATAAAAGAAGATTCTTCTTACAAAATACTTACCTCTAACACTAAAGATAAATCTAAAATTACTTATCTCGCAAAAAATATTTTTTGTTCTCTTGGCGCAATATCAACCACCAAATTAGTTCTGGGAATGAATAACACAACTGTTTCCTTACCTTTGCTATCTACCCCTGCAGGAAGGTTTATAATTTTTTCTTCTAAACCTAATTTTGATAAAAGAAGCTCTCTATTATCAGGAAAAACTTTAAAGTTTATCGATGAAGACGAGATTAGTTCGAATATTTTTCCTATTTCATTAAATCTTATCTCTTCTTTTTTTGGAGACAAAATAGCAACTTTAATTATGAAATGTTTTGGTAAAGTGCTTATATCAAGAATATATGTTGCAAATATATATTTCTCTAGTGACTATAGCTCTAATGCAATTAATATAGATGATGGCGTAATTAATATATCCTCATCTCAAAATCCTAAATTAAATTATCGCTTTAAATCAGCAATTAAAATACTGCAATCTAAGTTAAAAGAAAGTGGATTTTACATCTTGCCATTCGGGAAGAAACTGCTTCATGCAGGAGAAGATATTCATTATGGTGGATCTTTACCAATGTCAGCAAATCCTTGCCCTTATAAGTGTGACTTGCAGGGTCGCCTATATAATGAGGAGGGTTTTTACATAACAGATTCATCATCAATGCCATATCTTCCAGGTAAGCCTCATACATTTAATTCAATGGCGCAAGCCTATTTATGCACCAAAAACTTTATAGATAGAGAAGAGTTAGTCAGTTAAAATAATTTTATGAATTATCTTATAGAACAAATATCAATTTCAGATAAATCAATATTTGCACTCTCCTCCTTTTTTAAATTGATGTATGGAGAGAATACAAAACTTACTTATGATTATCTTTCTTGGTTTTATAGAGATAATCCTGCTGGATCAGTTATTGGTTTTAATGCTATCGATGAAAGTAATAATATTATTGCTCATTATGCTCTAGTACCAATATCTGGATTTTTATTTGGCAACAAATCTAAATTAGTTTTAAGTGTAAATACAGCAACTGCAAAGACTGCTCAAGGCAAAGGATTATTCAAAAAATTAGCATCTTTATCATATGATTTAGCAAAAAATAAAGGCTATCAGGGCGTCATAGGTGTGGCAAATCAAAATAGCACACATGGGTTTACTAAGAGTCTTGGATTTCAATTTGTATGTCAATTAGATGCTCGAGTATCATTTTTTAGCCCTCAATATGTTGAGAGCAAATCCCCAACTGACTTAAAAATATCACATAGCGAAAGCTCTTTAATTTGGCGGCTTAAGAATCCAAACACCATATACAATATCAAAAGTAATTCTTATATATATACCTCAACTAGAATCTTTTTTAAGTCAATACTCATGCTTATAAACAAAAATGATAAGTTTGATATATTTCATCGGCCATCAAATAAAAAGATTTCAGTATTAAACTTATGGATTGGGAAGAGTAATTTAATCTCGTGGAAAGGTACTCTAAATATAAATCTTCCTAATTTTCTGAGACCTGCACCACTGAACTTAATATTTAAGGACTTGGTTTCTGATCGAAAAATTAATACGAAGAATATTCATTTTGAGGCCATAAATTTTGATGCATATTAAAAAAATTCTTAATAATAATCTTGTTTTTACTCTTGTCGTCTTGAAGGTCATTGTTGCAATAATAACTTATAAAATATTTAAAACTTTTCTTCCAGGCGATATGCTTGCTGCCTCTGATATTTCAATTTATTCAAACTGCTCACAAGAGACAAGCAATATTCTGTATACCAAAATACTTTGTAGTTTTGGTATTAACGATGTAGAGGGTATCTATTCTTGGTACTTGCTATCAATGGCAGTGATTATTAATACAATATTGGCAGTAGGATATTTTATTACTTTAAAAGATTATTTGTCTATTAATGGAAAATATCTTTTTTTGTTCTTACTGGTTTTTCACCCATACCTTGCAATTTACTCAGTTCGTTTTTATTCAGATATATTTGGCAGCATTGGTGTATTTATAACTTTTTATTACTTAATCAACAGTAAACCAATTGACACCTTTTTTACAATAAGTTCAATTTTGCTAATGCATTTAAGAACACAATTAATTCCAGTATTCATTGGCCTGAGTTTTATAGTATTAATATCTAAAAGATTTTTAAAAAAAGAGAAGTTAATGGCAGTAATCACACTCATTGCTGGAACTTTAGCGATTCTCTATTACAGTTCGTTCGCTTTATTCTTCTTCTTTTCTGAAGAAAATCCTAATATTGGAATCCCACCAGATTATCCTATTTGGTGGAACCTTATTAGTTTATTTTCATTTAGAGAAGGGTTTGCTGTAAGTGGGCCTGCTGAAATTTTTCTTAATCTTAATGAATTTAAATTATTTCAACTATTAATAATGTTTATTTTATTTTTGTTCCATGTTGTGGGAATGATTGGACTCTATAAATTTACTTTAAGAAAAAACTACCTAATAGTAACTATTATTTTTTTATACGTTCTACCAACATTAATTGGAATATCTCATCTTAGATATCTTATGCCATTAATACCAATAATCTCTTTTGGTTTTATTTATTTATTTTTTAAAAAGCCATTAATAAAACTATGAGAAATTTTCTAATATATTATTCATTGACTTTAAGTATATATATTGTAGAAATAATTTTATTTAGTTACTTTATTGATTTTTACGATTTAAGTGTTTTACTTATAAATGGAATCTTAAGATTTTTTCTTGTAATAATTTTTACGATTTTAGTTCGAATGTTAGTTTTTAAACACACTGAAAATTTTTATATAAAATTCATACCATTAATAATTATAAACCCACTTGCATCCTCTTTAATGCTATCGATTTTAGTATTCTTGTTAGATTTTAAGATTATTTTTCTTAAAATATTCGCAGATCTAATTGTTTCCTTGATATTGTATTTTGTTATGAACAGATATAGTTAATCTATTCACCTTCTTGATCAATTGAAAGTTTAGCGATTTCTTTTGCTAAAACCATCATGGATATTTCAATTTTTTTTAATCTGTCAATTGTGTATACGCAAAAGATGAATGTCATAACAGCAACGATATAGAAGATTAAATCAGAAGTTTTCTCTAATCCTACTAGTCCTGAAACCCTAGCAACAAAAGCTGTGTTATATGAAAAAAGCATCCCAAGAAACGAGCCTAAGAGAATGAGAGATTTTGCATATGAACTATTGAATGGCCTTATAAGCGAATATAAAAAAGTTAGGAGAAAGAATACAGAAAGAATTATGTTTAAACTCATAAATATTAGTATATCTTTTCAAAGAAGTTTTGTATTCTGATTATAGGTTTTAAGTTTAAAAAATATGACAAATTCAATTAAAAATATAGCAATCTTTTTTCTAGCTCATTATGATGATGAATTTGGTGTATTTCATCAAATTAAGTACCATTTAAAAAATAATGACAGAGTAGTTATTATCTATTTAACCTCCTCCCATTTGCTAGGAGAGACGGACTTTACAAGAGAGGCCGAATCCTTAAGATCATTAAATTCAATTGGGTTAACAAACAAAGATGACGTTTTTTTTATTGGAAGAGAGGCCTGCATACCAGATTTAAAACTTCATGAAAATTTGAAGTCTGCTTACAAGTCTTCTTATAAAATTATTCAAGAACTAGATAATGTTCAGTATATTTATACATTAAGTTTTGAAGGAGGTCATCCAGATCATGATGCAACATATTTAATATCAGTTGCGTTATCAAAACAATTAGATTTACTAAATAAGTCTTATCAATTTACTTTGTATTCAGGTAAAAAACTTTATGCAAGTTTTTTTAGACTTTTTTCTCCTATCGAGGAAAATGGAGAGGTATTGTCTTTTCCTGTATCAATTAGAGAGGGATTCGAATACTTTAAATTATTCTTAAATTATAGATCTCAACCAAAAACCTTATTGGGTTTGGCGCCATTTTTCTTTTTTCATATTCTCTTTATAAAGAAGCAGTATCTTCAAAAAACTTTGCTGCACAGGATTTACCAAAAACCTCATGAAGGAAAACTATTATATGAGAGGCGAGGTATGTGTGACTATAATGAATTTAGAAGTGCTGCAAACCTTTTTATCAAAGAAATTATTTAGATCTTCTATTAATAAGCATTCCAATAATATCTTCAGCTATCACTAAAGCATTAGCTATACTTTGCCCCTTTGAAATTGAATATTCGGTATATTTTATTTCTGTAGGCATCTCTTTATAAGTCAACTTATTTTTTACTACCTCCATTAATAATTCACTCTCAAATGCATATCCCTGATTGCTAATATTTATCTTTTTAACCGCATCTATTTTGTATGCTTTCAAGCCATTATGAGTATCTGTGAGAGCTATTCTAATTAAGAATTTATTAAAAAAAACAGCTAGTTTCAGTAATAAAGATTTAAGAAATGGAATATTGCTTTTGAATTCCAAAAATCTACTACCAAAGATAATTTTCTCATCACATTTTATGATTTCCTTAGCAAATTTAGATGCATCTTTTGGGTCATGCTGGCCATCAGAATCAAATGTAATTAATGCCTTTGCATTATTAATTTTTGATATATATTTAAATCCCGTTTCTATTGCGGCTCCTTGTCCTAAGTTTAAAGGATGGTTGATTGTTAAAATATTATTTCTTACTAAAATTTCTCTTGAATTGTCAGTTGAAGCATCATTTACAGCAATAATATTCTTAAAATATACTTTTAGACCGTCGATTGTGCTTTGAAGAACTGTTGATTCATTGTAGACAGGCATCAATATATACACTTGATCATTAATATCTGAAGGAATTTTCATTAATTATGCTTATTAAACCTCTAAGGAAAGTTAATACTTTATTATTTATTAAAGATATTATCATCATTATTTGCTAAATATATTATCATCAATATAAATAAAAAAAATAATATTTATATGCTTAAAAAAGCATATAATTACAAAAAAAACGCATTTTAAATATGACTATTACGGAACTTTTAAACATTTTATGGAATAGAAAGTATTTTATAATCTCTCTAACATCAATAGTAGTAATAATTGGAATTCTCGTTGTATTAAATATGCCAAATATTTACACATCTTCTGCTACTTTAAAGCTATCAAAAGATCCCTCGCAAACCCAATCATCCTCGCTTGGGTCTCTTGGTACCCTTGCATCTGTTGCTGGTGTTGGTACTTCGGCTGAGGAGGTTGGGAGGATGGACGAGCTTTTTGCAAGATTACAATCGAGAGACTTCCTTAAACACATCCTTACTTTTCATCTTGTTCGTCAAAATATAACAGCCTCAAAAGGATTCAATTCAATCACACAAGAAGTTATATATGACGAAGAAGTATATGATTTATCAAATAATAAATGGGTTGGAAGCTCTAAAAAATTTGAATCAAGAGTCCCTTCTTTTTTAGAAACACGAGAGTATTTTTATAAATATGTCGGGTTTTATGAAAATAAACTTAATGGCTTGATTACTATTGAAGTTAGTCATCATTCGCCTGTTTTCGCAAAAGATTTATTAAATCTTTTAATAGATGAGGTTAATAATATTTCTAGATTAACTCAAATAGAAGAGTCTGAAGAGTCACTTGAGTACTTAACTAATTACCTTAAAACCATCAACAATAGGGATATAAAAACTTCAATCAATCAAATTATGTTAAGAGAAATGCAAAACTTAATGCATGCAAACGTTAAGAAAGATTTTATTCTTGAGATAATTGATAATCCTTTCGTCCCTGAAAAAAGATCTAGTCCTAAAAGAACACAGTTTGTATTGATGGCTTTTTTAGTAGGAGTTTTATCTTCTATCTTTTTCATCATTTTAAAAGATATAATTTTTGATAGGAAATTAACTTGAAAAATATAATCTCATCAAAAATAGCAGTTATTGGTTTAGGTTATGTAGGTCTTCCACTTGCATGTGAGTTCGGCAAGAAATACACAACATTTGGTTTTGACATCAATGAAAAAAGAATTCTTGAATTAAAAAATGGAGATGATAAAACTTTAGAAGTCTCAGTGGATGAGCTTAACGAATCAAAAAACTTAACATTCCACTCAGATGTTTCTGAAATAGTAAATGCTAATATTTTTATTGTAACTGTCCCAACCCCGATCAATAAGCATAAACAACCAGATTTAACTCCATTAATATCGGCATCAAATCTAATTGGAGACATTATTAAAAAAGGTGACATAGTTATATATGAATCTACTGTTTTTCCAGGGGCTACGGAAGATGAGTGTATTCCAGTAATTGAATTAAGATCAGGTCTTAAGTTTAATATAGATTTTTTTGCAGGGTATAGTCCAGAACGAATAAACCCAGGCGATAAAGAGCATAGATTAAATTCAATTTTGAAAGTTACATCAGGCTCTACGGATGAAACTGCAGAATTTGTAGATGAATTATATAAATCAATCATTGATGCTGGAACCTTTAAGGCATCTTCTATTAGAGTGGCCGAGGCAGCCAAAGTTATTGAGAATACCCAAAGAGATTTAAATATAGCTCTCGTTAACGAATTAGCCGTAATATTTAATAAGTTGTCTATCGATACAGAAGAAGTTCTTGAAGCAGCAGGAACAAAATGGAATTTCTTGCCATTTAAACCAGGATTAGTTGGGGGTCATTGTATTGGAGTTGATCCATATTATCTAACTCATAAATCTGAATCTATTGGATATAAACCTGAGGTAATCTTAGCAGGTAGAAGAATCAACGATGGAATGGGTGTTTATATAGCTAATGAGCTAATAAAGGCAATGCTTAAAAAGCGAATACATGTCTTCGATTCAAATGTTCTTATAATGGGGGTCACCTTTAAAGAAAACTGTCCTGATATTAGGAATACCAAGGTTGTAGATATCATAGATGAGCTTAAAAACTTTGGAATTAACATTTTTATATATGATCCTGTTGCTGATCCTAAACAGGTTAAGGATGAATATGGACATGAATTAGTATCCCATCTCGATAATGATAAATATGATGCAGTTGTTATTGCAGTTGCGCACAAGGAGTTTGTTGAAATGGGAGCTAAGAAAATAAGCAAGCTTTTGAAAAAAGATCATATTCTTTATGATTTAAAGTATATTCTAGACTCAAGTAGTTCTGATCTTAGATTATAATTTCCATAATTTATGAAAGTCATCGAACAGAAAGAACTAGATCTTATTAAAAAACCTAAAATTTGGTTAATTACTGGCGTAGCTGGTTTTATAGACTCAAATCTCCTTGAATATTTATTAAAATTGAACCAGAAAGTATTAGACTTAGATAACTTTTCAAAAGGGTGTAAAAGAAACTTAGACCAAGTAAAAACTAGTGTTAATGAGAGCGAATGGGCTCATTTTAAATTTTGTGAAGGTGACGTAAGGCACTCTCAAGCAGATTTTCAAAAAGCTAAAAATATTCTTGGTTATGACCCAAAGTTCAATATAAATGATGGCATTTCTAATGCAATCAAATGGTATATAGATTTTTTTAGGATAAAGTTATGAATATTATAGTTACTGGAGGAGCAGGATTTATTGGCTCAGCATTGATTAGGCTTCTCATCAAAGAAACAAAATACAATATATTGAATATTGATAATATGACATATGCTGCAAATTTAAAAAGTCTTGATTCTGTCAAAAAATCAAAAAGGTACTCATTTAAAAAAATAGATATTTGCAATCGTAAAAAAATTAAAGATGCTGTTTATGATTTTATGCCGGATGCAATTATGCATTTAGCTGCAGAAAGCCATGTTGATAACTCAATAAGTGGATCTGATATATTTATCAAAACTAATATAATTGGCACCCATGTTTTGCTAGAAGTTACAAGAGAATACCTGAAAGAAAAATATAAGAAAGATACTTCTAATTTTAGATTTCAGCATATTTCTACTGATGAGGTTTATGGGGATTTAGGGCCTACCTCAGAACTTTTTAATGAGAATACATCATATTCACCCAGTTCTCCTTACTCTGCCTCTAAAGCATCCTCAGATCATCTTGTTAGAGCTTGGAATAGAACTTACTCTTTGCCAACATTAATAACTAACTGCTCTAACAACTATGGCCCATATCAATTTGATGAAAAGCTTATACCTAAAATTATTAACAATGCCATTAAGGGTGAGGCTATTCCAGTATATGGAAATGGTTATCAAATAAGAGATTGGTTGCATGTAGACGACCATGTGCAAGCTCTCTTAGTGGTATTGAGAAATGGCTTGCCAGGAAGCACTTATAACATAGGTGGAAATAACGAAAAAAAGAACATAGATGTTATAAAAATCATTTGTAGTATTTTAGATGAACTAAAAATTAAAACTAGCAATAGTTCCCTTGCATCATATTTTGATTTAGTAACTTACGTTGCTGATAGGCCTGGACATGATCTCAGATACGCAATAGATTCTTCAAAAATTTTTAATGAGCTTAATTGGTCACCATCATATACTTTTGAAGATGGTATCAAGCAAACAATCCATTGGTATTTAGCTTATAATGAATCCTTGTCTAATACTAAATAGTGGAAAAATTAATAACATGAAAGGTATAGTTTTAGCAGGAGGAACAGGCACAAGACTGCACCCAATTACAAAAGGGATCTCCAAGCAGTTAATCCCAATATATGATAAACCTATGGTTTATTATCCCATTTCAGTATTAATGCTCGCTGGCATTAGAGATATATTAATAATAACTACCCCAGAAGATATATTTTATTATCAAAGGCTCTTGGGCGATGGGTCTGATTTTGGTATAAACCTTTCTTATATAAAACAAGAAAAGCCTGAAGGATTAGGACAAGCATTTGTACTTGGAGAAGAGTTTATTGGTTCAGATAAAGTAAGTTTGGTGCTTGGTGATAATATATTTTTTGGTCAAGGGTTCACTGATCTTTTATCTGAGGCCTCCGGCTTTGATGGTGCAACAGTATTTGGGTACAAAGTTCAGGATCCTAGTAGATATGGAATTGTTGAGCTAGATAATTTCAATAACGCATTATCTATAGAAGAAAAACCAATTGCTCCAAAATCAAATATTGCAGTAACTGGGTTATATTTTTACGACAATAATGTTGTGGATATAGCAAAAAATATAAAAAAGTCTTCAAGGGATGAGTATGAGATAACTTCAATAAATAATGTCTATCTTGAGCAAAATCAACTAAAAGTACAAATCTTGGGGAGAGGGTTCGCATGGTTAGACACAGGAACAAACCAAAGCTTATTAGCTGCATCTAGCTTTGTAGAGGCAGTTCAAACAAGGCAGGGGTATATGATAGCCTGCCTAGAAGAAATTGCCTTTAGCAATGGCTGGATTGAAAGAGAGCAACTGCAAGAAATTGCTAAAGGCCTTGAAAAAGTTGAGTATGGTAAGTACTTATCTAGATTACTAGAAGAAACTTTATAATAAGATAAATAAAATGAGAGATAAAATTAAAAATATACCAATAATTAATGATTTAGCTGAAGTAAAAAGTAAAAAAATAGGCTATGGAACTAAAATTTGGCAGTATACAGTTATTCTAGAGAGAGCCAGTATTGGACATAATTGTAATATTTGCTCACATTGTTTTATAGAAAATGATGTAAAAATTGGTAATAACGTTACTATCAAAAACCATAATCAAATTTGGGATGGGGTTGTAATTAAGGATGATGTTTTTATTGGTCCAAGCGTAAAATTTACCAATGATGCATTGCCAACAAGTAAAGATTGGCAAAAAGAAATTCCTAAAACTATAATTCATAGAGGAGTAAGCATAGGTGCCGGAGCTGTTATTCTCCCTGGCATTGAGATTGATGAAGGAGCAACTATAGGTGCTGGAGCTGTTGTAACAAGATCTGTCAAAGCCCATACTACTATTGTTGGCAGTCCTCAGAAAACCATAGGTTATAAAAGTAGAGACAATTTTAATAAAAACTCTAAGCTTAATTCTAAGATTTTTAAATTTAATAAAAGTTCTGATAAACGTGGAAATCTTGTAGCTGCAGAATCAACAAAAGATGTACCTTTTGAAATAAAAAGACTTTTTTATATTAATGAAGTGCCTTATGGATATGACAGAGGATCTCATGCCCATATTATTTGTAAACAATTTATTATATGTTTAAAAGGTTCCCTTGATATTGCGTGCGATGATGGAAAAAATAGTAAAATATATTCATTAAGTAATAATTCAGAAGGGCTTTATATTCCTGAATTAACTTGGAATGTTTTATATAACTTTTCATCTGATTGTCTGGTTTTAGTGCTTGCTTCCGAATCCTACAAAAAGAACGACTACATTCATTCATATTCAAGATTTCTTAATTATACAAGCAAAAAATAATGATAAAATTTTTAGATTTAAAATTAGCTTATGAAGAGCTAGAAGATGAAATTAGCAGCTCTATCAAAGAAGTTTTATCATCTGGCTGGTACATTGGTGGAGAAAGGATCGAAGTTTTTGAAGAAAATTTCTCTAAATACTCAGGCTCTAAATATACAATCGGGGTTGCTAATGGGTTAGATGCAATTAAATTGTCATTAAAAGCCCTTAATGTTTCTAAGGGGGATGAAGTTATTGTTCCATCAAATACATACATAGCTACTTGGTTAGCTGTTACTGAAGTTGGAGCTACTCCGGTGCCAGTTGAGCCTGACGAAACAACATATAATATCTCAATTAGTAATATTAAAAAATTAGTAACAAATAAAACTAAAGCCATCTTACCAGTTCATTTATATGGTCATCCAGTAGACTCTGATCCAATAGAGAGTTTTATTAAAGATAAAAAAATATCTCTGGTATATGATGCAGCTCAAGCTCACGGATCCTTGTATAAAGGAAATCCAATTGGCGGACTTGGTGATGCTACTGCTTGGAGTTTTTATCCAGGTAAAAACTTAGGAGCTTATGGTGATGCTGGGGCTATAACAACCAATGACCTATCTTTGGCTAATAAACTTCGAGCACTAAGAAACTATGGCTCACACAGGAAATATGTCAATGAGATTATAGGCTATAACAGCAGATTAGATCCTATTCAGGCTGCAGCTCTAGATATAAAGCTTAAATACCTTAGTGAGTGGACATCAAGAAGATCAAAAATTGCAGATAGATACTCTTCTGAAATTTCTAAGACCTATTTTGAAACACCTGTTACTGAAAATTGGGCAAATCATGGATGGCATCTTTATGTAATTAGAACTAAATATAGAGAAGAGACTATCTCTTATTTAAATGAAAAAAAAATTGAGACTATAATTCATTATCCAATACCACCTCACAAACAAAAAGCATACTTAAATAATTACAAAAATGTAGGCAAGCTCCCAGTTGCTGAATCGATGTCAGATGAGGTCTTAAGTATACCTATTGGACCTCATCTAAAAGATAACGAGGTAGACTTTATAATTGATTGTTTAAATCAATTTGTCCCTGCAAATTAATGAGCAAGATCGATATTGCATTTATGGCAGACTATGGGCTATCTCATGGTAAGGGATTGGAAATCGAAGTTATTTCTTCTGAATGTAAGAAATTAGATATTCTCGGAGATATTTATTTAAGAAAAAAAACAATAAATCAGGATGAATTCACCTATAGCCATCAAAATAATGTTTTACCTCTTGGATCATTCTTATTTAGGTTATTAACAGCAGTTCAATTAAAGGTGCTTCAAAGCTTTAGAGCAAGACACTGGCAAGAAAAAATTTTTGATTTTATGGTATCAACAAGAATTAAAAAAAAGCCAGAAAATAAATTCTTCTATGGAGTTCCAAGATTAGTTAAATCATTTAAAAAGGCAAAAAAGTTAGGATATATAACTATCTTGCATGCAGCTGAAATGAGCTCACACCATAATATACAATTATTAAACGCACTTTATAAAGATAATTGTCCTCCTGCAATTTGGGATAAAGCATTACTAAAGATTTCATCAGAGACATATAAATATGTTGATTTTGTAATTGCCCATTCTGAGGATTCAAAAAATAGTTACATTAAAAGTGGGTTCGATAAGGAAAAAGTCTTTGTCACACCTATGGGTTTCGATAATAAAGAACTAGAAAAAAAATTGGTGTATAGAAAAGAGGGAGTAACAAAATTTTTATTCATTGGTAATGTCACTATGATGAAAGGAGTTCATATTATATTTGAGGCATGGAACAAATTAGATACTTCAAAAGCAGAACTGCATATTTGTGGAAGTGTATATGAAGACATGAAAGATAGTTTAAACAAATTCATTAAATCGAATAAAAATGTTTTTTATCACGGTTATGTAAAACCCAAAGAATGGTTTAATAAATGCGATGTATTTGTTTTTCCATCCCTATCCGAGGGCTTTAGTAGAGTTGTTATCGAAGCAGCCGCATCAGGTATTCCTGTAATTGCCTCAAAACCATCTACTGATAAAAGATTGTTTATTGATAATAAAAATGGATATATCATCAACCCCACACCAGAAGATCTTGCAAACAAGATTCAAATGATTATGGGAGATTTTAAAACAATTGAGGAAGTAGGGAGATCATCAGCAGAAGACTTTTCATCGTTGTCTTGGGATAATTTTGGAAGAAATACTGCAGAAATATTATTATCAATTACAGGAAATAAAATAAATGAATAATACTAATTATAAAATTGTAAAAGAAAATATACTAAAGCAACCAAAAATCTGGTGTATTACAGGTGTGGGTGGTTTCATCGGATCAAACTTGCTAGAAGCATTGCTTAATTTAGATCAAAAAGTTATTGGCTTAGACAATTTCTCAACTGGACATCAAAAAAATCTTGATGAAGTAATGCGAAATGTTAGTAAAAACCAATGGAAAAACTTCGATTTCGTAGAGGGCGATATATCAAATTACAATGACTGCATAACAGTTTGTAAAAATGTTAATTTTGTTCTTCATCAAGCTGCAATAGGATCTGTTCCAAGGTCTATCGAAGATCCTATAACAACAAATCAATCTAATATAAATGGATTCGTTAACATTATTACTGCAGCTAAAGAAGAGGGTGTCGACAGTTTTGTTTATGCTGCAAGCAGTTCAACCTATGGCGACAGTGAAAAATTACCAAAAACAGAGGATGTTATTGGTAAACCTTTGTCTCCATATGCAGTGACCAAATATGTCAATGAATTATATGCTGAGGTATTTTCTAGATGCTATGGAATTAAAACAATTGGTCTGAGGTATTTTAATGTTTTCGGCAAAAGACAGGATCCCAATGGAGCATATGCTGCAGTCATACCAAAATGGATTCAATCAATGATAAAAATGGAAGATGTATTTGTAAATGGAGATGGATCAACAAGTAGAGACTTTAGCCATGTTGAAAACATTATTCAAGCTAACATATTAGCTGCTACTTCAAAAATTAAAAATAAAAGTGAAGTTTTTAATATTGGCTATGGCGGAAGAACAACATTAAATGAGCTTTTCTCTTTCATTAGAGATTCTCTTGATCAAAATAATTCAAACTATCCTAAAGATGCTATCTATAAAGAATTTAGAGATGGGGATGTTTTACACTCCCAAGCATCCATTGAAAAAGCTAAAAAACTTCTTAATTATGAACCAGAAATCAATGTTAATGAGGGTTTAATAAGAACTATGAAATGGTATATAAAAAATCTAAGGGATTAAAAAAATGCAATCAACAAATTCATTTACTTTCTCTATTAGAGACGATGATATAAATTTCTATACTTCTGCCAAGGAGATAAAAGAAATTTATGAACCACTCTTTGAAATATGCAAACCTACGTTGTGCATTACGCCCTTTGCTGGAGATGTTTATAAGAGTGTTAGAGATAATGAGGATTCTCTTAAAAATACCCAACAAATTATGAATTTTGTATCGTCTAAGCAAAATTCTGACTACAAGAACATATCACCAATTCATGAAAATGATGAATTAGTTTTATTATTAAAAAATTGGATAAGTGAAAATAAGATATCCATCGCACTTCATGGCGTCACTCATAACCAAACTAAATCAGGATATGAGTGTGAGGTATCAGATAATTTAAAATTACTAAAAACCTCGAAAGATTATTTAGAATCATTATTTCAAATAAAGCTTAAAACTTTCTCAGCACCAAATAATTCTATAAAAAAATTATGGAGGAATGCATTGGTAGAACTTGATATGGATCTGGTTACCTCATATGGACCAAAACCAAATGAAATAACTTTAAACAAAGAATCTATTTTTAATTTAATTAAATTGTATTGGCATTTTTTAAAGTATAGAAAAAAATTCTTTTATCCTTATCCACTAAAATATAAATACAATATAGAGTTTGCCTCCTTTCCACAAAGTGTTATTCCAAATTTTGAAGCATCAATTGAAGCAATGAAATTCTGCCAATCAAGACACGGCAACTTTATATTAGCTACTCACTCATATGCTTTCAGCTCTAATGAACATATGATGTCTGATTTAAAAAAAATCGTTTTGACTGCAAAAAAAATGGGAGCCATGATGAAAGGTATTGATGAAATATGCGAACAATCCCATCAAGAAGAAAGTCATAATGAAGAAAGTTTAAATTTTTTGGACGCATATAATGAAATTGTTGAACATCTCAATAAAAATTAATAACTATAAATAGTTTAAGATAAACTATGAATGTGGGTGATAAAAAATTAGTTTTATCAGTTTTGATAATTCAACTGTTTGCTGCATGCATTGCTTTCATTGCACCTATTCTTATAAATTCAATTAATGGCCCAAGTGCTTTGGCAGAAATTTTATATATATATTCTTTGTTTGTCCTATCTTATTCTTTTTTTAATTTTGGGATTCCTGACGAAATTCAAGTTTGGCGATCAAAAGGGGGTGACATAAGGTATCTATCAAAGTTTTTTGCTTTATTATTTTTTGTAGCAATATTATTTCTTTTATTTTCGTATATCGTTAATAGTGATTTTAGCTTATTTTTTTTAATAATATTTTGTTTTAATTATGTTTTATTCGAATCTTCTTGCAGGATTCTTAACCAAGATGGGTCAGTTATATTAGGGCAAATTCTTCTTAGCTTATTCCCAATGCTATTCTGGTTAAATAGCTTTGTAGGTATTGTGAACATAGAATTCAGCCTATTTTTTATATCTTTAGCACTAACACTTCTTTCACTTTTTTTTATCTTTAAAAATAAAAAGAAAGAAGATACTCACAGCAAATTAATCAAATTCTCTTTAAATGGATCATTGAAAATTTATGTGACCAGAGTATATGCATCTGTACTTGATAATGGACCAATAATTTTTTTGTTTCACTTAAATCTAGATGAACATGTAGTTATTTACGCTCTTTTAACTAGGTTAATATTACCATTATCAATGCTTATTCAGTCTTTCAATTCTGTTCTGTTAAGAAAAAAAATAGTTGGTGATTTCTCACTACCAAAGCTCAATAAGAATTTGATTGCTGGTATTTTAATTTTAGTTTCAATTTTAATTACAGTGATATATAAAATTACCAACGAATATTTAAATGAATTTCTTGATATTCCAATCCTTGCAAGCCTCTTTATATTCAGTGTTGCTATTTATAGATTTACAATTTTTGGGTTTATGATCCAGAATTCCTGGAATATAGAAAAAATTAATAAGATAAAGCTGACTATTCTTTTCTTGCTTCCAATATTGACGTTAGCTGTATTATTAATATTTTATTTATTTAACCTTCCTATTTATATTCTCTTTATAATGATGGTACTTGTAATATTATTCTTAATAATATTATTTGGTAAAAATTACTCTAATATTTAATATGATAGACATATTTCTAAATCTTCCTCTTTTCTTGGGGTTACTGGTTTATACCTTAATTATTATTCTAAAATATAAACCAAACATAGTAGTTTCATGCTCATTGATAATCGGAAGTTGCTTGCCCTTTCTTTTAAATGACTTTCTATTTCCTAATACCTTGTTTAGTGATCAGTCAAGATATCTGCAATGCGCTATTGATGTAAGAGAAACATTTACTTGTATTGATGTGAAGGGAAGAGGGCAAGTATTAAATGCTTTACCATCCGGGCTTGAGTTTGCATCATACATATTTGCCTTCTTCCCAGCGCCTATAATTACTTCAATTTTAAGCCTATCACTTATTAATAGATTTCTTTTCACAATCTTAATGCATTACTTATTACAATCTAAGAGAGATTATAAAATTATTGCCACAATAATATCTGTAATGCCATCTATAATCTTTTATTCTGCTGTTGCCCTCAGAGATAATCTGATATTTGTTTGCTTTATATTTTTCTTAATACTTATCTTCGAAAGAAGAATTTTGATATCGTTTATACCAATCACTTTTATGTTGTTTTTAAAGCCAGTTATTGGACTCTCCATGATTGGTATCCTTTTATTTATTTTTACAGCCCCATACAATAAAAAATATTGGAAAACGTACTCTATTGTATGGCTCTCTGTTGTATTTATTTTATTTAATTATTTGCTAATATCTTACTCTGAAATATTTTTTGATATATTCAACAGGTATTCAAGAGCAATGGCATCAGATACCGGTGTAAATCCTAGAGATCCAATATTTAGTCTACTATCTCTTTATCAAATGCTGCCATCTTCTATTTATAGTTTTTTCTATTCTCCATCTCCTGGAAACATTTCTAGTATTTTTTTATTACTTGCTTTTATTGAAAATAATTTGTTTATACTTTTATTTTTATATTTATTTGTTAATTCTGAAAATAAATCTAATCCGATACTAATCACGATTTTATTAATGTTAATAGTCTTAGGTGCTGTCTTTGCAGTAATCGTTTTCAATGATGGCTCTCTTACAAGATATATTTATCCAATAAAAGCAGGAATTCTGGCTTGCATACTTCTATCAAATGTTAATTTCAACAAAAACTCGAATAAATCATTGAATGAGTAACTACTTACCATGATAAAATAAGCAAAAAATACATCGTATATGAAAAAAGTTTTACGAATTTTAAATAGATTCAATGTTGGAGGGCCGACACACAATGCAACTTATCTAACTAAGTTTTTATCACCTGAATATGAAACAAAACTTATTGGGGGTAAAAAATTAGAATCAGAAGCTGCATTTGAATATTTGCTTGAAGAAAATGATATTGATTATACGATCTTAGTAAATATGAATAGATCTATCAATCCAATAAAAGATTTTAAAGCCTTTGTTGAGATAAGAAATATCATTAAAGATTACAAGCCAGATATTGTTCATACTCATGCTTCTAAATCTGGCGCTTTGGGAAGGCTCGCAGCAATATCTCTAAAAGTTCCAGTAATATTGCATACTTTCCATGGACATGTTTTCCATTCTTATTTTGGTAGATTAAAAACCTACTTTTATATACTAATTGAAAGATATCTTGCAAGTAAGTCCTCAGCAATAATAGCTATAAGCAATCTTCAAAAAAGTGAACTTTCAAGAGACTTTAATATATGTCCAATAGAAAAGATTTCAGTTGTTCCCCTTGGCTTTGATCTAGAAAAATTTCAAACGAACATAACCCAAGAAAGACAATTATTTAGAAATGAATTTTCACTAAGTGAAAAGGATGTTGCTATTGGTATAATAGGAAGACTAACCCCTATAAAAAATCATGATCTATTTATTAAAGCTATCCATATGGCATTATCAAAAATTGAAAATCCAATTAAAGTTTTTATTATTGGTGATGGTGAGGATAAAACTAAACTATTAAGACTCTCAAAAGAGCTTGATTTATCAATAAGCACTCTTGATATCGAGAATAAAAATGCCTTAATTCACTTCACTTCTTGGAGAAGTGATATGAGTGCAGTATATGCAGGCCTAGATATAGTTGCATTATCATCTCTAAACGAAGGCACACCGGTAACTTTGATAGAAGCACAAGCTGCCAATAAACCAGTGGTTTCAACAGATGTAGGTGGCGTTAGGGATATTCTTCAAGAAGGTGTGACTGGCCTTCTTTCCAGTAGCGATGACCTTGAGGGCTTTTCAGAAAATCTAATAAAGTTAATTGAAAATAAAGACTTAAGAAATACCATGGGCGCAGTTGGATATAAAAATGTATCCACAAAATTTAGCTATAAAAGATTGGTAAGTGATGTTGAATCTCTTTATAATCGGCTGTCAAATGAACATAAATAAATCATCTAAAAGTCACCTAACAGGTAAGACCTATCTTATCCCTGAAAATACAGATGATAGCGAGAAAATTAATAGTTTTTTGAACTTAAATAAGGGTAAGAAAATAATTGTTGTTCAAGGTCTGGGTTTTGTAGGAGCTGTAATGTCAATTGTTTGTGCCAATGCGCTTCATGAGGAATATGTTGTTATAGGAATAGATCTACCCAGTCCTGAGTCATATTGGAAAATTTGTTCAATAAATGAGGGCATATTTCCGATTATATCAGCAGACAAAAAGGTTGAAGAATACTTCCAAAATAGCATTAAAAAAAATAATTTTTATGCAACCTCTGATACTTATGCATTTACTAAAGCGGACGTAGTAATAGTTGATATAAATTTAGATGTTCAAAAGCAAACTGACCATATTCAATCTAATAAAATAGTTGATTATTCAGTTAACTTATCTGGTTTTGAATCTGCAATAAAGTCTATTGGCGATAAATGTAAAGAGGATATATTGATTCTAATTGAAACTACAGTTCCTCCTGGAACAACTAATTTAGCTAGGAAAATAATTCAAGACTGTCTAAGTCATAGAAATCTTAATCCTGAAAAAATAAAAATTGGTCACTCATACGAGAGAGTAATGCCTGGACCAAACTATATTGATTCTATACAGAATTTTTATAGAGTTTATTCTGGAGTTAATGACCATAGCGCAGATTACGTTGAGAAGTTCTTAAAAACAATAATACATGTTGATGAGTATCCATTGACTAGATTGAAAAGTACAAATGCTACTGAAATGTCCAAAGTTCTTGAGAATTCTTTTAGAGCAATGAATATTGCCTTTATAGTTGAGTGGAGCAGGTATGCTGAAGAGGCTGGGGTAGATCTTTATGAAGTTGTTAATGCAATAAGAATGAGACCAACACATAAAAATTTAATGCTCCCAGGAATTGGTGTCGGGGGTTACTGTTTAACAAAAGATCCTCTTCTAGCAAGCTGGTCTAAGCAAAATCTAATAGGCGGAGATAATGGCCTTTATATGAGTGAAATGGCAGTTTCTACTAATGATAATATGCCCGTATATGCATTCAATAGTTTAAAAAATTTATTCAAGGATAGCTCAATTAAAAATAAGAATATTTATTTCCTTGGAGTTTCATATGCACCAGATGTTGGTGATACAAGATATAGCCCGGTTGAATTATTTTGCAAACTCCTAAAAGAACAAGAATGCACGATGTACTTTAATGATCCCTTTGTAGCATTTTGGGAGGAGATGAATGTGGATGTTAAAAATAATTTTAATGATTTATCAAAGCCATTAGATATAGTTGTAATTTCTACAGGTCACACTTTATACAAAAAAAATAAAGATCTCTTAAATAAAATTTTTGATAAAGATAAGCTGGTTATTTTTGATACTATTGGTATTCTTAGCGACGATGAAATAGCGTTACTTTCAAAAAAACACATCGTAAAAGTCTTGGGTAGAGGAGATATATAAGGATAACAGTATGATAAAAAAAGTATTAATAATGGGCGGTGCAGGTTTTATAGGATTTAATATAGCTAAATTCCTTCAAAAAAAAACCAATTACCATATAACAATTGCAGATAATCTATCTAGAGGAAAGATGGATAGTTATCTCTCTGATTTTATCAGTAATGATAATGTTGAATTCATAGAAGGGGATTTCACAAAAGAAGATACCTTTAACAAACTTGGTAATGATTATGATTATTTTTATATGCTTGCTGCTGTAGTTGGTGTCAACAATACTTTAAAAATACCTGGTGAAATTATTAGGATCAATACAAGCCTAACTCTTCATACTTTAGAATGGTTAAGAAAAGGTAATGCTAAAAATGTTGTCTTTACATCAACTAGCGAAAATTATGCAGGAACGATAGATCATTTTGGTTATCAAATTCCAACTCCAGAAGAAGTTCCACTTTCAATTGTTGATATATCACACCCTAGATATACATATGCAGTAACAAAAATATTAGGAGAATCTGGCTTTTTAAATTATGCCAAATCCTATGGTTTTAACTGCACAGTGGTTAGATATCACAATGTAATTGGACCTAGGATGGGTTTCAAGCATGTAGTACCTCATCTAGCTGAAAGGTTTTTACTTGGCAACGAAGACCCTTTTTTAATTTATGGACATAGTCAGACCCGCTCATTTTGTGATATTGATGATGCTGTTGAGGGAACAGTGGCAGCGATAGAGTATGAAAAAAGCAATGGAGAGATATATCATCTTGGTTCCCCTGTTGAGATTACTATTGAAGATCTTATAAAAGAAGCAGGCTCTTTTTTTAATTATCAAGGATCATATAAAGAAGCTCCTACATTTCCAGGCTCAACTGATAGAAGGTGTCCTGATATTTCAAAAGCTAAAAACCATTTTAATTTTGAACCCAAAGTTGAATGGAAAGAGTCCTTAAATAAAACTCTTGCATGGTATAAAGATTTTTATGAAAAAGGAAACAAAGCCTTTGAGTCTTCATTTGAAAAGCCCAATGTATAGATTTTTTAAAAGACTGCTTGACATCATAATTTCATTTTTAGCACTTGTAATTTTATTACCAATTTTTATACCTATATCTATTATCTTAAGGCTAACAGGCGAAGGAGAAATTTTGTACTTACAAGAAAGAGTAGGTATTAATAATAAGAATTTTAAAATTTTTAAATTTGCAACCATGTTAAAAGATAGTGAAAATCTTGGAACTGGAATTTATACTGCGAAGAATGACTCTCGAATTCTGCCTATTGGAAACTTTCTGCGTAAAACAAAGATAAATGAACTACCACAAATAATTAATATTCTATTTGGTCATATCAGTCTTGTAGGCCCTAGACCTCTAATCAGAAGAACCTTTGAGCTTTATAAAAAAGAAGATCAACTGGTAATCTCATCAATTAAGCCAGGTTTGACTGGTATTGGATCAATTATTTTTAGAAATGAAGAGGAGTTGCTTGCAGAAGCGACCAACAGTAATTTAGAAGATTTCTATGAGAAGAACATTACTCCATATAAAGCTGAACTAGAAAAATGGTATGAAAAAAATAGGTCATTTAAGACTGATTTATTAATCATCATGCTTACCACTTGGGTAATCTTTTTTAAAAAATCTAACCTAACTTTATCTATTTTTAAGAATTTACCAAAAAATAGCTTTCAAAAGCTATGATAAGCTTTGGCTTAGAAAGTGGGCAAGAGCCTTACTTAGAGTTTAGATCTCTATATGATGCCGCAAGCAAGACATCCCATAGAAATATAGAAGCTGCGTGCCTATCAAGCGTGTCAGTAGATAGCAAACCCCATTCGCGCTTTGTAAACATAAAGTATATTAACGATGAAGAGTTTATATTCTTTTCAAACTATGAAAGCTCAAAAGCAAAAGATTTCCTATCTAATAGCAACGTAACCTTAACCTTTTATTGGAATTCTACTAATACTCAAATACGCATTGAGGGTAATATTATGAAGTTAGATGTAAATAGGTCTAATAAACACTGGATGTTAAGAGATAGAGATAAAAATGCACTTGCAATATCATCAAATCAATCATCTCCTTCAATTAATTTTGAAAAAATAATTGAAGACTATCAGTATGTTTTAGAAACCCCTGGATCTTTGCAAAGACCAGATTATTGGGGAGGGTATTTAATTATCCCTAATTATTTTGAGTTTTGGACAGGACATAAGTCTAGGTTGAATAGTAGAAAAGTCTTTAAAATTAACAATGGTTCATGGGAATCAATAATCCTCCAACCTTAAACTGCAATATAAAATGCTAAACACCTTTAAGAAACGCACTTATTAGTTTAAGATTGCGTCAAAATATGAATAAATTAAAAAATATCTCTAATTTAAAATTATTATTTAGCAAGATAAATATCACTTGTTTTATAAATAGGAAATAATCATAGCTTCTCAGAAAAAAAATATTACTCCTATTAATGAAAAAATTAGAGCTAGCGAAGTTATGCTCATTGGTTCAAATGGGGAGAAGCAGGGCTTAGTTGCTTTTTCTGTAGCATTAGAATCTGCAAGAGTGGCTTCGCTTGACTTAGTCCAGGTGTCACCTTCAGATGCAAGCCCTATAGTTTGCAAGCTTTTAGATTATGGAAAACATATCTTTGATAAGAAGAAAAGCCTTTCTTCCTCTAAGGTTAAAGTTAAGAGAAATACCACAAAAGAAATTAAATTTAGACCCTCAACAGATATCGGAGACTATAATATTAAATTAAAAAAGGTCAAAAGCTTTATTCTTGACGGAGATAAGACTAAAATAAGCGTCCGTTTTAGAGGTAGAGAAATACTTAATAGTGATATGGGTCTTAA
>MDTF01008429.1_pt1 | contig 23582 bp, 18 predicted proteins | sample 811191 | NCBI WGS metagenome assembly MDTF01 (sample SAMN05326649, study PRJNA326480) | marine metagenome | isolation source: seawater | place: Southern Ocean | collected 2011
ATCGGTTTTTCAAGTTGATCCTGCTCCAAGAGGCATGCAGCAAGTTTTGCTTGTTGGTACTTACACAGCTGAAGGATCTAAAGTTGCTCAATTAACCATAGAAGATTCAGAAACTGGACAAAAACTCCCAGCATTTAGCACCAGAGCAAAAGATGGGTTCTACATGGCAAAACTTCAGGCCAATCACAGTTACCGTTTCTTGGTAGAGCCTCAGAACTCAAACACCATTCATTCTGGAACAGTAGAAATTCCTGTGGTTACGGAATTAAAACCATTGAAACAGGAAATGTATGTCCTGAATGAAAATGGCAAAGAAAAGCTGGTTATCAAAAACTTATTTGATGAGAAGGCTGATGCAAATGATCAAGTTTTAATTGCGCAGTTTCTTCAAGAAATGGCCAGTCTTAACGAGCAAAGTGAAGAGGTTGAGCGCAACATCTCTTTAACTAATGAGCAGGTTATTAGTGAGTTGAAATCGAATAAAGAGATATTAAATCAACAAATCAACTCGTTTAATACGTATGCTGATAACGCATACAAACTAGCTCAAACTAAATCGGCTTTAGCTAAACAAGACATGGAGTTGGTTGCTCAGTTAGAGCAAATGCTACCAGCAGAATCGGATCCCAATTACGCAAGCAAGAAGAAAGAAATAGATCGACTTAAAAAAGATGCTCATACACATTCAACTGAAGCTGCGGTATCTGTTGAATATGCTAAAACACTTGAGCAATTAGCGGCAAATGCTGCAGAGCAACTGAAACAAACAGAGCAAACCATTTCTAAAGCTGAAACAGCTAATGCCAATGAAAATAGAAACGAGTTAGTTAATGCTTATTTAGCATATAACGATGAAGTGAGTTTAGACCAAAGACCAGCTGACAAACAAGCTGAGCGAGCATTTGAAGACAAAAAAGTAACAGCTAAGAAAGAAGCATCTGACAGTAAAATAGCCTTCCAAAAGTTATCCGATCAACAAACCAGTTTAACAAAGAGCATCAGTTACACCGAATCTCAAATAGCTCAAGCCAAAAAGAAATCAGTAAAAGAACAATTGGAGTCTGACTTGGTATTAATGAAAGAAGACTTGGACGAAATCTCACCAAAGGTTAATGAGAAATACCAAGATTCTGAACGTAAACAAGCGATCTCTGATTTATTGAATGAAAAAAGTTCTGAAACGCTGGTAGAATCGGTGTTAACAGAAAATAATGCAGGTGAATTAACAAATTCAGAGCGCAAACAAATTCTAACACAAGTTAACTCAGGTTTTGCTCAATCTGCTGGTTATTTTGCTCAAACCGATTATCAATTCAATGAAGCGGGTGAATACAAAGAACCTGAAACCAACTTCAATGCTTCTGAAGTTGTTGATAATGCAATTGAAGAAGAAGTTACTCCTTCAGAAACAAACGATCCAATAGAAGAACCCGTTGTTGATGAATCTACACCTCAAGTAATAGTTCAAGAAACGTATGATGTTTCGAATTCTCCTTACGATCAATATTATGTTGAGCAGGAAGCAGAGATTAATGAGATTGAAGATCCGTATTTGAAAACGAAAAACGCCATTAAACTCAAAGATGCTCAGATTTCAAGCGTGAATCAGGAGATTGCCTATTTAGCAGCCTTGGCTGTAGATACTCCCTCTGAAGACATCGACAATAGAGTAGAAGAGTTACAATCTGAAAAACAAAATCTTGAAACAGAGAAGTCTCAACTTCAGGCTGACTTTAGCAATTTAAAACCTGAAACAAATGCTTATCAGCCTACTGATGAAATGATGGAATATCCATCTATTCAAGATTTAGAAGATCAATACTACTTTGAATACGAAGCTACTTATGCTTTGCCTGTTGAAGAGCGTTTGGAAAAGCAAAATGCGATCAATCAAGATTATATCTCAGAAATCAACTTTACGAAACAAGCGCTTGAATCCGAATTAGAAACACTTGATTCAAGTTCTGATTCGTATGCTTCTTTAAAAAATGAAGTAACAGCTTTGAGTGATTTGGAAACTAAAAAGCAAGCTAATATTGAGTACAATAATGCTGTATTGGGGTCGGAATCATATGCATTTGATAACCTTGATCAAGCTTTAGCTGCCAATACAATTAAAACTACCATAGAAGTTGAAGAAGAGGCTGAACCTCAGGATGAATTAGCTGAAGTTTCAACACCAATTACTGAAGAAACAACAGAACAGGAACCAGTTTCTGAACCATTAATTGAAACTGAAACTGAAACAGAAACAAATTCTGATCCTGATTCTGAAGTTGAACCTATCATAGTAGAAGAAGAGGAGATAGAACCATTAATGGAAGAGCCATCTCCGAATGCTTCAGGATTCACGTATTTTGAAAGTGAAGAAGCTATTCAACGTGCTCCAATTTACTTTGAAGAATCGCCATACTATGAGACTTATGAATCTCAATTGTCTACTTCTGAATTGTATCAAAATCCGGTAGATAAAACCGATAAGCAAATCGAGATCAATCAAAACTGGTTAAACGATATCAACAAAGAAATCGAATCGTTAACCTATGTTATTGCACACAGTAATAACACTGAAACCAAACTTGATTTAGAAGATAAAAGAACTGAATTAATTGAAGACAAAAAGGTTAGATCTGATGAGATCGACATGCTTGAGACTCAACGTGAATCCTTACTTGCTGAAGGATACCTTCCGGAAAGTGAAATGGAAGTAGCTGTAGTTGATACCGTTTCAACAGATTCACCTGAGTTGATTGCAGAAACAGAACCAGTTTCAGAAACTGAATTTAACCAAACTGAAGATTTTGATGTTGAAGTAACTGAGCCAATTGAAACTACTGAAGAAGTGGCAGTTGTTGAAGAACCTCAGACCGAAGTTGAGAATGATGTTGCTAATCAAGGTTTTGTAGAAGAAGTTACTGTTGAGGAGATTCCAGATGAAGAACCAACTCAAGTTGATATTGAAGAGGCGTTAGCCATAGAAGAACAAGCCATTAATGAAGATGTAGCAGATACTGAGCCTGAGACTGAAATAAACGAGGAAGTTGAAGTCAACAATACCGAAGCTCAAAATCCAGAAATTGCAGCCATTACTGAAGAAATAACTGCTGAGAAACAAGAGGCCTTAGCAGAAATCGAATCTACAGATCATCAGATTCAATCAGTTCAAAACAGACTAGCGATTACCAAAAAGAAGAAAGATCGTGAAAGAATGGAAGCAGAGCTTGATCAGTTGAATGAATCACTGATTATGCAGCAAGCCATGTTGAAATGGGCTGAAGCAAAAGAGGAGAAAGTTGATCTAGCTCAAGAAACACTGATTGAAAACCCTACTGCTGATCTTCCTTCTGAGTCTTATTACGAAGAAGCTCAAAAACTAGAGACTGAAGCTGTTCTTGCTGAACAAGCAGTTCAAGATCAACAAGACTTAATCGGTTCAACCAAAAAGAAAAAAGAGCGTAAGGCTTTATCGGTTGAGCTTGATGCAATGAAAGTTGAAGCCGCTAATAAACGCGTTAATGCAAATCAGGCAATGGCTTTGGCTAAAACTGTTCAAGAAGCTGAAGTAATAACACTTAAAAATGCAACGCCATTTGGTAGTCAGCTAGTGGTTGATCTTCCTCAAGAGAATAAAACATTGACTGAAACAGAGCAAGAAGAGATTTCGACAACTCCTGAATATCAAACTTACGAAGCTACTGAACAGCAATTTGAAAAATCAATTCAAGAAGCCGAAGTTCTTTATCAAGAAGCAACAGAAAACGAAACCAAAGGTCGAGAATTGTTAGCTTCAGCGATACTTTACACTGGTGTTGAAGCCGATTCTTTAAAGTTTGAAGGTCAAGCTTTGGTTGATGATGCAATTGCCAAAAGATCACAGGCTAAAGAATTAGAAAAAGACGCTTATTACAGCATGAATATGGCTCGCAAAGAATTGCTTGCTATTGAAGATGCTCAGTTGAAATCGAATTTGATAGCTTACACTCAAAACAACTTCTCATCATTGGTTTATACAGATGAAGGTGATATCGATATAATTCCAGCTGAATTGTCTAAAGATATCTTTAAAAAAGAATCTGCTGATTTAGCTCATTACAATGATGAAAAGCCAATTCCTGTTGATGTAGAATTGCCAAAAGGTGTGATTTACAAAGTTCAGGTTGGTGCATTTAGAAATGCCATTCCTCAAGAAACGTTCAAAGGTTTTGCTCCAATTGTTGGAGAAAGCACTGGTACAGGATTAACTCGATATACCGCTGGTTTATTCGATGATTTTGAAACAGCAAATGATGCTAAAACAGACATCAGAGGTTTAGGATATGCAGATGCCTTTGTGGTTGCTTATCTTGATGGTAAACGCATCTCTTTGGCCGAAGCTCGTAATTACAATGCTGGCGGAAATGAGGTTGTTGAAGAAGCGCCTGCATTAGCTGATGCTAGTGAATCTAATACTTCGGTTGAACCAACTCCAGATGTTCCTCTTCAGGTTGAAGATATAGATGTTCAGGTGATCGATAATTCGGTTGATCAAATTGATGTAATGCCAGTTGCCAGCAGAGCTTCGTTGTTCTATACGGTGCAAATTGGAGCTTACAGCAGCGAAGTATCTCCATCTGATTTATTCAATATATCGCCTATCAATAGTGAGGAGACCTCTAACGGATTAATTCGCTATTCAACAGGCGTATTTAGTACGGTTGAAGCTGCAACAGTTGCTCGTGATCGAATTAGAGCAATTGGTATTTCAGATGCATTTGTAACGGCTTATAGAAACGGTTCAAAAATCAGTGTTTCAGAGGCGCAATTATTCGCTCAAACTGAAACTCCTCCAGTACCTCAAGAAACTGAAGTGATTACTCCTGAAGCAGAAGTAGAGCCTGTTGAAGAAAATACAGATAGCAATCCGAACGCACCAAAAATCAGAACAACTTATGTTGATCCTGAAACGGGAGAGGTTGAAGTTGAAGAAAGTACTGATAACGTTTTACCTCCTTCTACAGCTGAGTCTGATAATGCTTATCGAGTTGAAATTGGTCCTTATGAAGGTCAAGTTCCAGTTCAAGAAGCTCGTGTGATTTTAGAGATGAGTAGCATTGGTGTAAACATCAATCGTGATGGAGAAAGCACAACTTATTACATTGGTAACTACAGAACGAAAAGTGAAGCAGATCGTTTATTACAGATAGTAAGTCAGAAGGGTTTGATTTCACCAAAAGTGGTTAAATTTGAGAATGGTCAGATTGTTGAGTAAAGAATAGTGGAGATGGAAATGATTTACAATACTGATACCGAAACGCTTTACGAAGAGGAAGTTCTCGTTTCAGAGGAAGCGGAAAAAGCATTGATACTTTTTAACGATGATGTTAATACGTTTGATCATGTAATACAGGCTTTAATTGAAGTCTGTGAGCATGAATTAGAACAAGCTGAACAATGCACCATTATCATACACTACAAAGGCAAATGCGATGTGAAACACGGATCAACAGAAGATTTGATTCCACGAATGAAAGAACTTCACAGAAGAGGGCTATCGGCCGAAATCCAGTAACATGCTAAAGAAGAACTTTAAATTTATAACCCTACTATTACTTACAGTTGCTTGTTCCAGCGTTCCAATTACTGGTAGAAAGCAAATGAATTTAATGCCTGAGTCAAACTTAATTGGCATGGCTGTTACCAATTACACCGATGTTTTAAGCTCAAGTAACGTTGTTGGCGATTATGATGAAGATGCCAGAAGAGTTAAAGAAGTAGGAAACAAAATTGCTGCAGCTGCTGAGAAATTTCTCGAGAAAGAAGGTCAGTCTAATAGGGTAGATGGTTTTGAATGGGAATTCAATTTAATTGACGAACCAACGGTTAACGCTTGGTGTATGCCGGGTGGAAAGGTGGCTTTTTACAAAGGAATTATGCCCATTTGTAAAAATGATGATGGTCTTGCAGTAGTAATGGGACATGAAGTAGCACATGCCATTGCCAGACATGGTAATGAACGTATGAGCCAACAACTACTAGTTGCTGCAGGTGGAGTAACTTTAGCTGTTGCCATGCATGATAAACCAGCATTAACACAAGATTTATTCTTACTCAGTTATGGAGTTGGAACTTCATTAGGTGTTTTGGCTTATTCCAGGTCTCACGAAAGTGAAGCAGACAAAATGGGATTAGTTTTCATGGAGTATGCCGGATACAACAGTGAGGAGGCGGTTGCGTTTTGGGAAAGAATGTCGGCTCAAGGTGGAGGCGGTCAGCCTGAATTATTAAGTACACATCCAAGTGATGAAAAACGAATTGCAGAATTACGAGAATATTTACCTGTAGCTAAGGCTTACGCTAAAAAACACCAATAATGACTCTAGCACTTATTTTAATTGTAATCGGACTAATACTTATGCTTTTGGAAGTATTTGTAATTCCAGGTGTTGGTATTGCGGGTATTGCTGGGATTATATTCACCATAGTGGGTGTAGTTTTCGCATTCAATCACAGCATGGAGCAAGGTTGGTATGTACTAGCTGGAACAGTGATAGTTTCTGGAGTTTTACTCTGGAAATCATTACAATCAAATACTTGGGACCGATTTGCGTTACATTCTGAATTGGATGGGAAATCATCTGAGGCTTTTTCCGACTTAAAAGTAGGGGATGTTGGTAAAACGGTAACTCGTTTAAATCCAATGGGGAAAATTAGAATCAACACGAAAGTTTACGAAGCAACGGCACAAAATAGTTTAATAGACGAGCAGGTCTCTGTTCAAATTATATCTTTAACCTCCAATAAAATAATAGTAAAACCCAATGAAAATATTCAATCTACTTAACCTGGTCTTGTTGCAAAGCTCGGGCGTATCTTTTGGATTCACTATCGGATTGATTGTAGCTGCACTCGTTTTAATCTGGGTGTTTTTCTACTTTGTTCCAGTAGGACTGTGGTTCCAAGCCATCATCACAAACGTTAAAATTTCGCTTCTTCAGTTAATCTTCATGCGTTGGAGAAAAGTACCACCGGGTATGATTGTTCGCGCCATGATTGAAGGATCAAAAGCTGGATTGAAATTAGATCCAAATGCGCTAGAAGCTCACTACTTAGCAGGTGGTCGCGTTGAACACGTTGTACATGCACTCGTTTCTGCATCTAAAGCAAATATCGAATTGAGCTTTACCATGGCTACAGCCATCGACTTAGCTGGTCGTGATGTGTTTGAAGCTGTTCAAATGTCGGTTAACCCTAAGGTAATTGAAACACCTCCTGTAACTGCTGTTGCAAAAGATGGTATTCAATTGATTGCCAAAGCACGTGTTACGGTACGTGCAAGTATCAAACAATTAGTTGGTGGTGCTGGTGAAGACACGGTTTTAGCTCGTGTAGGTGAAGGAGTTGTATCATCAATTGGTTCGGCTGAATCACATAAAGCAGTATTGGAAAATCCTGATATCATATCTAAAACGGTATTGAAAAAAGGATTGGATTCTGGAACTGCTTTTGAAATCTTATCGATTGATATCGCTGATGTGGATATAGGTAAAAACATTGGAGCTGAACTTCAAATAGACCAAGCTGAAGCCGATAAAAATATTGCACAAGCAAAAGCTGAAGAGCGTAGAGCAATGGCTGTTGCATTGGAGCAAGAAATGCGTGCTAAAGCACAAGAAGCTCGAGCTAAAGTAATTGAGGCTGAAGCTGAAGTTCCGTTAGCAATGGCAGAAGCATTCAGAAATGGTAATTTGGGAGTAATGGATTACTATAAGATGAAGAACATTGAAGCTGATACGGACATGAGAACCAGTATCGCTAAACCTAAAGGTGATTCTTCTAAATCTTCAGGTAGTTCATCTCAAGACAAGAAAAAAGACTAATTGATTTTAAAGCAAATTAATAGCTCATCATGGGCAGTTCTTGGAGCTGCCCTTTTTTATGCTTGGGTGTTGCTGATTGATGCACCACTCAATGCGTTGTCATGGGATGTTTTAGGCTATTATTTGTACCTGCCAGCTACGTTCATTTATCACGATATAGGACTTCAAAATCAAGAGTGGTTAGATCACATCAACACGATTTACCACAATACAGAAACTTGGTATCAATTAGTACCAACAACAGAAGGTAAGCAAGCCATAAAATACCCCATTGGCTGGTCTCTCCTGAATTTACCGTTCTTTTTCATTGGCCACTTATGGGCTTTAATTTCAGATTATCCAGCTGATGGATTTAGCAAGCCTTACCAATACAGCATCATCCTCGGGAATTATCTGTATGTGTTTTTAGGATTCGTCTATATCCGAAAATTTTTACTCAAATGGTTTTCAGATTCTTCAGTGGCTATCACCATTTTATTGATTGCATTTTCAACCAACTTGTTTCATCAGCTTTGGCATGCAACAGGTATGGTTCATACGTATCTTTTTGGAGTTTACGCTGTGTGGATGTGGGTTTTATACCGAGATTACCAAAACAAGAAACCTACAATACTACTTGGTGTTTTAAGTGGTTTATTGCTAGCAACTCGAAATTCTGAAGTGATTATTGCTCCTGTATTGGTTTACATTTTTGGAATTTGGGATTCTACTTCACCCAATAAAATCAGAAGTTTTTGGAGTCTTTGGGGACAGTTTAAATGGGGAGTGCTTATTGGGTTTGGAATTCAAATCATTTACTGGCAGTACATTTCAGGCTTTCCAATTATGTACAGTTATCAAAATGCAGGTGAAGGCTTTGATATACTTACACCACATACTTTCGACTTTTTATTCAGCTATCGCAAGGGCTGGTTACTCTATACACCTGTAATGTTGATTGCCATTGCAGGTTTCTTCATGAAGAAGCCTTACTCTCCAAAATGGAATAGAGCTCTAGCTTTTCACACAATTTTGAACATCTTTTTACTTTCAAGTTGGACTACCTGGTGGTTTGCCGCAAGTTTTGGTCAGCGCAGCATGGTGCAGAGTTATGCTTTGTTAGCAATTCCTTTGGCAAATGGTGTTCATTTCATCATGAAATCTAGGTTTAAGGTTGTTTGTTATTTGGTGTTTGTGGCATTTGTGATTTTGAATTTATTTCAAACTTGGCAATACGAAATAGGGGTAATCGATCCCTCTAGAATGACTAAAGAAGCCTATTGGAATCACTTTACAAGACTAGAACCATTAGACGAAAAAGCAGAAGAATTATTACTGATAAAACGATCTGAAAATGACTTGGATTTATTTCCGGATTTTGCTGATTTAAATCAAACCAAAACGTTTCAAATCGATTTTGAATCTGATTCTGCAGTTGCTAGAAATAAAACAATGAAACATCAGGTTGCTGAGTTATTTGGAAAAACGTTTGAACCCAGATTACCGAATAAAACTGCTGATTTTGCTCATTCAGGAAAATACGGGTTTATACTTGATTCAACAGTTCCAATTTCACCTGCAATTGAAGTTCCGTTTACAGGTTTAACAACCAATTATTTCTGTTGGTTAGAAGCTTCAGCTTGGATTATGAATCCTGATGAAACATCTACCAATATTTCGTTTGTGGTTACATTCAAACACAATGGCTCTAATTACAAATACAGAACTGTTAATGTAGATAAACCGCTTAAAGCAGGCGAGTGGCAACAAGTTTCACTGAAATATTTAACTCCCGAAATTAGATCAAACGCTGATGTTTTGTCTGTATATGTTTGGAATAGAGGAGAGTCGAAGGTGTTGGTTGATGACCTTCAAGTCAAGGTGTATGAAAATCTAAAATGATTTCAAGAATTTACTTGGATTGTAGAATTAAAATGTCTTACATTTGCAGCCCTCAAACAATGGCTCTGTAGCATAACTGGATAGTGCACTTGGTTACGGCCCAAGAGGTTCGGGGTTCGAATCCCTGCGGAGTCACAGAAAAAGCGATAAAAGAAATTTTATCGCTTTTTTTTATTTCTATAAAATTGGTGCGATATTTCACACTATAATTTTATAACTTCGGTGTTAACCTAAACGCAAAAGTCTTTCTCAAAATCTCCAATGCAGAATGATATTGATATTATAGGCGATGGTCACTTGAATGATGATATAAAGCAATTGTTAGAGCAGGCTACTCAATTTAGTAGCTTGGTTCGGCTAGCATCGCTTAGTCATATTCATTACATTGATTTACAGAAACCTATAAAAAGCATACAATCTAAGCGTACAGCAAACATTTTAGGATATGCTGATGAAAACCTTGATTGGCAAAAAATTGTTGTAGAACCAGATTGGTCTCAATTCACTTCTAATTTTCAATCGTTTGTAGAATCCAAAAAAGGTGAATTCTACTTCACAATTCGATTGTTAAACACTTCTAACCAAATCATTTTTGTTGAAGTTATTGCTTCTTTCTTTAAATCGAAAAACACTTCTGAGAATCAACTTTTAGGTGTTGTTCAACTACAAAACAGTTACCGTTCCCAACCAGAATTAAGACACTTGCCTTGTGTTTGGAATAACCCTGACTTAGGGCTTTGGGAATGGAATGTGCAAACAGGTGAAACTAGATTCAATGAAAAGTGGGCTAACATTATTGGTTATGATTTATCTGAATTAGGTGAAATCAACATCAACACTTGGTTAGAAAACTCACACCCTGATGATTTAGAACTTTCAGGGGAGGCATTAAATAAATACTGGAATGGAGAAACTCAGTTTTATACGTGCGAAGTTCGTATGAAACACAAAAACGGGCATTGGGTATGGGTTCACGATATTGGGCAAACCGTAAATTACACAGATGACGGCAAACCTCTTTGGATGACTGGTACTCATCAAGAAATAACCAAGTACAAAGCCTCAATTGAAGAGTTGGAAGAAGCAGTAGCACTACAAAAACAGTTTGTAGAAAACGCTCCTACAGCCATAGCTATGTTTGATAAGAATATGTGTTATCTATCTGCATCAAACAAGTGGTATTCAGATTATGGTATTTCGGATGAAATCATTGGTAAATCGCATTATGAAATTTTTCCTGAAATCGGAGATGATTGGAAAGATCTTCACAAGCGTGGTTTAAAAGGAGAAGTGCTCAAACATGAAGGTGAAAGGTTTGAACGAACGGATGGTTCAGTTCAATGGATTCGTTGGGAGAACAGGCCTTGGTTCAAAAGAAATGGCGAAGTTGGTGGCCTTATTATGTTTACTGATGATATATCTGAATCGAAGGAACAACAATATAAAATCATAAAATATAAAGAGTTAATTGACGAAACCGATAAGATTGCTCTTATCGGTAACTGGGATGTTGACCTTGAAAAAGAAGAAGTTAGGTGGAGCGATACCTGTTATGAAATGTTTGATATTTCTAAGGATATCACACCAACTTTTGAAACAGTTCTGAATCTATACAGACACGAAAAAGACAAAGTTGAAAAGCAAGAACTTGTTCAAGCCTGTATAGAAGCTCGAATTCCATATGATAAAGTATATGAATTCATTACGGCTAGTGGAACAATCAAACACATTAGGACTATTGGAATTCCAGTATTTAAAGATGATAGATGCATCGGATTCCATGGCTTTTTCCAAGATGTTTCTGAGTCAGTTAATATGTACAACCAACTGGCACATCAAGAAGATCTTTTCAGGAAAACATTTGAAAATGCGCCTAATGGTATCGGTTTAGTTTCGTTAGAAGGTAAATGGATGCGTGTGAATTCTGAAATCTCTTCTATGTTAGAATACACAGAAGAGGAACTTTTGAAACTCGATTTTCAGACGTTAACTCATCCCGAAGATTTAGAAAGTGATTTAGAACTACTGAATAAAACACTGGAAGGCGCTATTGATAGTTATCAGATAGAAAAAAGGTATTTCAGTAAATCTAAAAAGATGATACACGCACTTTTAAGTGTGTCGTTAATTCGAGATGAGTCGAATCAGCCGTTGTTCTTTGTGTCTCAAATTCAAGATATTACCAGTATAAAAATAGCCAATGAGCAGTTCCGTAAATTCTTTAGAGGAACACCTGATCCGATGCTAATCATCAATCAAAACAGAAAGATCATTCATGTTAATGATGTAATGACTGAACAATTTGGGTTTAAAAGAAGTTTGTTGAAAGGGTCTGAAATCACCGATTACTTGATTCAACATGATTTACGTGATTTAACTAGTAATAAGTCGAGCTCAATCATTACTATTTTCGAAAACGAAGACTTTGATAAAGTATATGAAAGCAAAGTTGAGGCTACTGATGGAAAAGTTAAGCCAGTAGCCATTCGTATGAATAAAATGCGCTTGAATGGCGAAAACTACTTGACTGTAGCCATTCGAGATGTTACTGAGAAAAAAGAAGCCGACAAATTAATTAGAAGAAACGTAAGGAAATTTAGAGCCATCTTTAATAACACCATTCAGTTAATGGCTTTGATCAATCCGAAAGGAGAGATTGTTGAATTAAATGAAACGTTCAAATCTTTTGTTGGTGATGCAGACCGTTATATTTCAAGAAGCTTTTGGCAACTACCCATATTTGATGAAGAAACGGTAGATAAAGAATTCATCAAACAGCAAATTGAATTGGTTTCAAACGATACTACTACACGTTTTGAAATAGAGCTTAAACAATCAGATAAGAGTTACTATACGTTTGATTTTGGTTTAAAACCAATTGTTACCGAAACAGGTAAAGTAGAGGGTATCATTGTTGAAGCGCATCCCATACAGAAATTGGTTGATGCTCGTATGGAACTTACTCGAGCGCTTAATCAAATAAAAAGTATACTTGATGCCAGTACACAAGTTTGTATTATAGGAACTAACTCTGAAGGTAAAATCCTATTGTGGAATAAGGGTGCAGAAAACATCTTAAATATTCCAAGATCTGAAGCACTTGAAAAGCTGAATATATACAACTTAATAGACCAATTAGAGTCTGATTTAAACAGAGCTAAATTTTTAAATACCATTCGTAAAAATCTAACTGCTGACGGTTTTAGTTTATCTGAACATATGTTCAAACGATCTGATAATAGCTTAGTTCCGATTATGATGACCGTAACCGAAATTAAAAATCAGTCTAGTGTTCCTGAAGGATTTTTGTTTGTTGGAGTTGATATTACGAAGCGTAAAACCTACGAGCAGGAAATTAAATCGTTATTAGACGTAACACAACAGCAAAACGAGCGCTTACTCAATTTCGCACACATCGTTTCACATAACCTAAGGTCGCATTCGGGCAACTTCAGTATGTTGATGGACATATTTAGTGAAGAATTACCGGGTTGTACCAACAATCAATATTTTCAGATGTTATTGAGAGCGTCTGAAAACTTAAAAGAAACAATAAGTAATTTGAACGAGGTTGTACTTACATACTCCAATCCGAATATAGAACTCGTTTCTATCAACTTGTTATCAGTGATACAAAAGGCTGTTAACACGGCCAAAGTTTCCTATTTGCAAAAGAATGCATCAATAAACATTGATGTTCCAAATAATATTTTTGTCTTGGCGGTTCCTGCGTATTTAGATAGTATTATCTTGAATTTATTGACAAATGCATTTAAATATGCAGCCCCAAATCGTGATTTAACTTTATCAATTTCCGCTTTTATAAAAGGTAGCTATGTAGTTTTATCTGTTCAAGACAACGGTTTAGGTATTGATTTAAAAAACAATATCAATAAACTATTTGGACTGTATAAAACATTTCACGGAAATGATGATGCAAGAGGAGTTGGGCTATTTATCACCAAAAACCAAATTGAGGCTATGGGTGGTAAAATTGAAGTTGAAAGTGAAGTGAATGTAGGTACTAATTTTATAGTACACTTGAAAAACGACAGAACGCATGAGAAAAATTGAAACAGCTTGCATAATAGACGATGACCCCATCTTTGTTTTTGGTGCAAGACGTATTATGGAAATGGCTGAATTCTGTAAGAGTTTCTTAATCTATGGAAATGGAAAAGAAGCCTTAGAACAATTGAAACCTAGGATTATAGCTAATGAAAACTTACCAGAATTGATATTATTGGATATCAATATGCCTGTAATGGATGGATGGCAGTTTCTAGATGAAATAACAAAATTACCACCAAGAGACACAATTACAATCTATATTGTAACATCATCGATAGATCCGGCTGATACTAAGAGGGCAAATGAATTTAATAACCTCAAAGGATACATTGTTAAACCAATTACAATAGATCGATTGAAGCACATGCTTGAAGATTTTTGACATAAAAAAAGCCGCTAAACAGCGGCTTTTTTACTTTATAACTTGTTGATTGTGAATTATACAATCTCAACCAATTGAATGTCAAATACAAGATCTTTTCCTGCTAATGGGTGATTTGCATCAACCTTGATAGTAGCATCATTAACTTCAGTAATTACAAGTGGAATTTGAGTTCCATCAGGAGTTTCTGAAACTAAGTTCATACCTACTTCAGGAGTCATGTCTGGAGGTAATTGATCTTTACTTACTTCGTGTACTAAATTGCTATCTAAATCACCATAACCATCAGCTACAGGAACTTCAACAGTTTTAGATTCGTTCACAGCCATGCCTAAAACTCCTTTTTCAAATCCAGGAATTAATTGACCTTGACCCAATGTGAATTCAAGAGGTTCGCGACCTTCAGAGCTATCAAAAACTTGTCCGTCAGTTAGTCTTCCAGTGTAGTGTACTTTAACAGTATCGTTTGCTTTTACTGTACTCATAAAAGTGTAAAAAATTGAAAATGATTCATTTAATGTGGCAAAGGTGCACATCTTATTAAGACTGACCAAAACACATCTTGTTAAGTTTATAATACCACTCATCATAAAGCGATGTTAATCCTCGTAATTACTCTTGCTAATGCTGTTTTTGTTTAGCTAATTTGAAATCGATAAATCAGGCAATATCAAATTCGGACATGTTTAATTCAAAGGTTATTGGCGTTGGCCATTACGTCCCAAATCATATAGTTACCAATAAAGATTTGGAAAAAATTATGGATACCACAGATGAGTGGATTCAAGAGCGAACGGGTATACAAGAACGCAGATGGATAAAAGAGGGTAGTGGCGAGTCTACAACCTCAATGGCATTTGAAGCAGCTAAAAAAGCCATTGCAAATGCAGGAATATCAAAAGATGAAATCGATTTTATCGTATTTGCTTCACTTTCTCCAGACTATTATTTCCCAGGTGGTGGCGTTAAACTTCAAGCTTTATTAGAGTTAGAAACCATAGGAGCATTAGATGTTAGGAATCAATGTTCTGGTTTTATATATAGTTTGTCTGTTGCAGATCAATTTATCAAAACAGGTATGTATAAAAATGTGTTGGTTGTAGGATCTGAACATCACAGCGGATTGATTGATAAATCAACCAAAGGAAGACCTGTCTCCGTTATTTTTGGCGATGGAGCTGCAGCCATGGTATTACAAGCTACAACTGATGAAAATGTAGGCGTATTAACAACTGCCTTGAAAAGCGAAGGGAAATATGCCGATGAATTGATGCTAAAGAGTCCAAGTCCAAACCACTGGTTGTATGATATTCTTCAAGAAGAAGGAAACACAGAAGACGATTCATACAGACCATACATGAATGGAAACTTTGTGTTTAAGCACGCAGTAACGCGCATGCCACAGGTCTTGAATGAAGTATTAGCTTCTAAAGGATTTACAACTTCAGATATAGATTTACTGGTTCCTCATCAAGCTAATTTACGCATCAACCAATACGTGCAGAAACAGCTGAAATTAAATGATGGTCAGGTGTTTAACAACATCATGAAATACGGAAATACATCGGCTGCATCCATTCCTTTAGCCATTAGTGAAGCTGTTGAACAAGGTAAAATCAAACCGGGTTATTTGGTTGCTACAGCATCTTTTGGTAGTGGTTTTACATGGGCTAGTGCTTTAATCAGATTCTAAAATTTAGATGAGCGTCAGAAAAACTTGACGCTCTTTAACTTCCACTATTTTCTCTATCAAACTATTCCTATACCTTTGCAGTATCAATTTGTGTTGACTATATGCTTACAGTTTGACTCTGTTCTCCGCACTCATTCTCTGAGACTTTGAGCTTTTTCAATCGATAGTCACACTTTCTGGTCGCATTTTAACAGGGTAACGTTCATTGTGTCGTTGCTCAAATAATTCATATTAGGAGTAAATTAATGGGTAGATCTCAAGAAACATTCGGAAAAAAAGAGAGAGAAAAGAAACGTCAGAAAAAGAAAGAAGAAAAGCTAAAACGCAAAGAAGAGCGTAAAGCAGATTCTTCAGGTGGTAGTTTAGATGATATGATTGCATACGTTGACGAATTTGGAAATATCGTTGACACTCCGCCAGATCCAGCCAAAAAAGAAGAAGTTGATGTTGAAAGCATCCAATTAGGTGTTCCAACAAGAACAGAAGAAGAGGAAAGTCCAATCAAAAAAGGACGTGTTACCTTCTTCAATCACGATAAAGGTTTTGGCTTTATTAAAGAAATGGATACCAAAGAAGATTTCTTCGTCCATGTAAACTCACTTCAAGAAGAAGTAGTTGAAAACAACATGGTAGAGTTTGAAACTGAAAGAGGCCCTAAAGGGATGGTAGCTATCAACGTAAAAAAGGTTAAGTAATATCTCTTACATAACAAGTTGAAGTAGTTCTCTGTAAACATCCTCAATTTCTGGATGTTGAATAGAAAACACTAAACTTCAACGTTATGGAATTACTAGCTCAATTTTTTACCTTATCAATATGGAGTTTATTAGCACAGGTTCCAACCGGAATTGATGTTGATGCCGATAATACAGGAAAGTCTTTCTATGAAGAACCTGTTTTTATAATCGTTTCTATATTGGTTGTAATAGCTGCTGTTTTGGTTGTTTTCATTCAATCTAAGAAGAAGAAATAATCTCAACGGTTAAAACATAAAAAATCCCGATGCTTACAATGATGTATCGGGATTTTTCATTTTATACAAATAGTTTTCTTCTTCTAAAATAGTAATGCCAAAACAAAAAGGATAAGAAAAAGAAAAAATAGAAATCGTGCAACTACCGCTGCTCCTTCAGCAATTTTAGTAAAGCCGAATACAGCTGCTACTAATGCTACAACTAAAAATACAATAGCCCATGTTAACATAATTGATAGGATTTTTTGAGGTTATACTGATAAATGAGGACGGTAAGCAATTGTTGCTTTTCTAAAAATCGGTTGGAGAGACTTTTAAAATGGTGTCTACTATAATAACATGAGAATCAATCGTTTGTTTAAGTAAAAACATACTAAACCTTTTCTACAGAAAAGTGTTGTGGATGAAAAATCAAGCTATAAATTCATACTTAATTATTAGTAAATCAAAGGCTTGAATACATTCATATCCATTCTTGATGATTTCAATCTGAGCTATTAAAATCCAGTAATTATTCTTGAAATTGAAATCAATAATTTCAATTCCGTTATCTTAGTCATCATGATTTATCAAGGCAAGAATATTGTTACAGTAGCATTACTATTGTTAGCGCCAATGCTTTCTATTGGGCAAGTGTTTCATTTTATTAACACAAGTACCACTCTAGATGTAACAACCGAAAATTCACCAGCACATTGGTATATCGAAATTGTGAGCGACATCAGCACCGATACTACTTTGAGGTGGAAATCACATTGGACAAACCTGCCTTCACAATGGCAAATCTCTTTTGATGATCAATCAAACATTTATCCAGATGTACATGATGGTGATAGCGCTGACTTTACCTTATTCGCAAACTCATCTCCTTATCAAAAATTAATCATCGGTAACATTCTAAATGATCAAGAAGGCAGGAATACACTGTATTTTGATATTTATGATCCAAACACCCCTCAAGATGTAACAACCATCTCGTATGTCTTTAAAGTGGCCAAATCAACAACAGGATTAGTTGACAGTAAATCACAAGGGGAGTGGGTTTACTTTGCAAATAACGCCATTCATTGCAGCGATGGTTTTATTGATGATTCGTTTCAATTGTATTCACTCACTGGATCTGTGCTTTACCAAGGAACGATCAACAGTAGTCAAGAATCTATTCCTCAACTAAATACAGTGGGCTATGTGTTACTTAAAGTGATGCATGACGATGAAACTGTGGTACAAAAAATAAGAATCGACTAATTCTCAGGAAGATCCATATCTGCATAATATTTCTTAAGGTGGTTTTTCAATTTGACGAAGTGGTAAACCCCATAGATCAAAAGAATGACCGAAACTCCAAAGCAGGTATATCCCAACCAAATTAAGCTTTCGAAGGTTTCAATTTTTATAAACCCTATACCAGCTAAAATCAAATACAAAGAGGTTCTGATATAAGAAAACAGTGTTCTTTCATTGGCCAAAGAAGTGCGTTGCAAAGCCAAATAATCTCTGAGAATGATACGCTCTTTATTTTCAAATGGTCGAATCATAGTTTATTTCTTATACACACAAAACTAAACACATCTTACTGCTCTGACTGTATTATCGCACACACAATTGTGATGCAAGTGATTTTAAACATGAATTTAATTCTATAAATTTAAGGCATGAAAAGTCACTCTAAATCGCACATTAACCTAATTGCCTACTTATTACTCTTGTTTTCATCACCTTTATTAGCTCAACAACAGAGCAGTCCTTGCTTGGAGGCAAAGTCTGTTACAATTGTCATCTTGGGAAGTAGTACCGCTGCGGGATCGGGGCCATCATCTTCTGACAGTACATGGGTAAACCGATACCGAGCACATTTGCAAAGTATTAACCCCAACAATCAGGTGATCAATTTAGCAGTTGGTGGATATACCACTTATCGAATTATGCCTGATTTCTTTGTTAGTCCCATTCCAAACAGACCTGCTGTAAATACAGCGCACAATATTTCAGAAGCATTATCATATAACCCAGATGCTATTGTTGTGAATTTGCCTAGCAACGATAGACAATATCCCATGTTTGAACAGTTACAGAACTTCGATTCGCTTTACAGCTACAGTAACAACAACGGAGTTCCTATGTGGATAACAACTACGCAACCACTTGCGAGTGCTTCTTGGGCGCAATATCAAGCACAAGTTGCCGATTCTATATTAAACACGTTTGGAGCAAATGCCATTGATTTATGGTCGCCATTGGTAGATGTAGACAGTACGGTGTTAAATGGCTATGATAGTGGAGATGGAGTACACCTAAACAATGCTGGACACGGTGTAATCGCTCAACAAATAATTAATGCCGATATAGCTAGCCAAGTGTTAGATTTTGATTCTACGGCAGATTATACCGTTATTAACATTACAAATCAAACCAGGTGTTCTGGCGATGATGTATTGTATGAAATGATTTATGGTAACATCGGTGGTGCAGACACTACACAGCCTCAATTCAATTTCTCGCACCAAACAAATGGTGGTTCTCCAATAAATTACAATACAGTTTTACCCACTTTAAATACGTGTGAATTGGATACGGTTGATTTTTATGTATATGCTGGAAATAGTGGTTATTACAACTTTGAGGCTTCCATCAGTCACATAGCTGATACTTCAACTCACAACGACACAATTTTTGGACAACACTATGTTTATGAAACACCAACTATTTCAGCGCTTTCAGATACTGCTTGTGCTGGTCAATCTTTTACGTTAGGAGCTGTTTCAAATGCCGACTCCATTTTTTGGTACGCAGACACCAACAATTCGCAACCATTCTTGAATGGCAATTCATTCAGCTTAAACAATCCAACATCTGACTCAACTTTTTATTTATTAGCAGCTAACGGACCATTCGTTGAAATGGACTCCATGATGACAACCACAACCAATTCTACCAGTTACAACGGTTGTATGTTTAACCTCATTGCTGATACAGATATGATTGTTGACAGTATGGCTCTTATTATCTACAGCACCGGATTTCAAGACGTAAACGTGTATACCAGAAATGGGTCGTTTGAAGGGAATCAGTCGAGTCCAGCGGGATGGAGTTTGTATACAACAGCATCAGTTAATGTTTCTAACATCAACGCGTTTAGTGTTATTTCTATTCCTGCGATGCAGTTAATTGCAGGCGATACGGTTGGTGTTTATTTGGAGTTAGATAACAGCAGTTCCAACTTAAGATATAACTCAGGATTATCAAACCCAGCTGTTAGAAGTAATGGACAATTAACGATTATGACAGGTAGTGGAGTAGCTCACAATTTTGGGGCTTATTACAATTACCGCGATTGGAATGGAAAAGTGTTTTACCATTATGGTTCTAACCAAACGGGGATGTGTCATTCAGATTACACCGCTGTTCATGCGGTATTTTCCGATCCTCAATTGAGTTTACCCACACATGTTACCCTCGTTGATACTTCTACAGTAACCGTTCATGCTGGAAGCGGATTTAGTGCGTATGAGTGGAATGATTTGAGTACAGATTCGGTGTTGGTGGTTGATACCACTTTTGTGAATACTTACGGACCATATGCCATGGTATTTGTAACGGATGAGTATGGTTGTATGGCTAACGATTACAGCTACATCATTCTGCAAGAAACCGACACCATTTCAGATACCACATCTACGGGTATATCTGTTTTACAATCAGGAATGATTAAACTATATCCTCAACCTGCTAATGAGTATTTGATCATTGAAAGCAATCTGTTTTCTGATCAAAAGGTGAGTTGTAGTATTTATGATGTTCAAGGAAAAGTGGTACTTCAATCAACACTATTAGATAATAAGCAACAAGTTGATGTATCTGATTTACCACCTGGATTTTACTCCATTCAAATTCAATTTGCTGAAGAAATAATTACTCGAAAGATCGTAATTCAATAAAACAAAAAGGCTCATCTTTAATTAGTTGAGCCTTTTTATTTAAAGTGTCTATTCTAGACTTATGCCTTCTTCACAAATTCCGATTTCAATGACATAGAGCCAAAACCATCAATCTTACAATCAATGTTGTGATCGCCTTCAACCAAGCGAATGTTTTTCACTTTGGTTCCAATTTTAATGGGTTTTGGATGGCCTTTAACCGGTAAGTTTTTAATAACAGTAACCGTATCACCGTCAGCCAATTCGTTACCGTTTGAATCTTTTACTACCAAACCTCGAGCTTCTTCATCCACATCATCTGGATTCCATTCGTGTCCACATTCTGGGCACACTAAAAGCGCATCCATTGGGTAAGTAAACTCTGAATTACATTTTGGGCATGGAGGATATTGTTCTGACATTTTCTGTGATTTTGCCGCGAATTTAACTTTCTCGCCCCATTAAAAAAATGACATTTGTGGGTATTAGGTGGAACTCTTGATTTTAGCGGTTTTCAGCTATTTCGATTGGCCAATAGAGCACCTAGTTTTGGTTTACCTACTTAACTAGAGTTTACGATGCGGGTTTGATACGCTTAGAGTAACGATAGACGCGTTATTTACGAGAAGCTCTCCAGTGGCCACCTACTGCACTCGATACTCAACACTCCCATTTATGGGCGTTTGGATAGCGAGTGGTTTGTTTGGAATAGGTTATTGATTAATCCGTTAACCAACAAGAAGGGGAGCAGTTCATGCTCCCCTTCTTTTATTTCAGTACTTTACGAAATCAAGAAATACAGTATTCGTTGAGCCACTAATATGAGAAATATGGTGATAGGGGGTGTGGGAGTAGTGGAATGTGAATTAGCCTTGATATCACTCATAATTTTTGTAACCTAATTAGTTAAAACTATTTTACCTCATAACATAAAATGGAGTTTTATTGCTCTAAGATTTAGAGCATATAAGATGAGTTCATAGTGAGTGAGTTTTAGTTTTTCTATTGCTTCTATAGTTTAATTTTATCATAGGTTCCTAAAAAATGCATAAAAGTTAAAAGCCTGTATCCTCCCTGATTGAATTGGTGAACAGTTATTTATTTGCGATTGAATCTTTAATTATGAAATTAGAACTACTTGATGTAACATTAAGCAAACCTGTAATACTAATTACTCAAGAAATAGATAAAATACCTTTTGATTTCACCCATTTGAGATATCATGATAATAAGGATGATGTAACAGGGTTAGAGTTTGATATTCTGTTAAAAAGTCTAATTCAGGATATTTACAATAAACACTATCCTAAATTTAGGATTCATAAAACCCTACTATTTTCCTTACCATTTATTCAAGCTTTTTTTTTAACAATTCAAAAATATACAGTATAATGTACTTGCGTTATGTTACTTTGCTTAAAAGATCAGTTTCAATAAAAGATTGAACGGAATTGTTTTTTATCCTTTCTCCTTTCAAAATTTTCACGATAAATATTATCACAAAGCAAAATCCTTTTGTGTAATGAAGAGTAGCAAAATAGGTGAGGAGTATTGTATTTCAATATCTAGTGTTAATAAAATCTTTCGTCTAAATTATTTCGAAAGATAATATGGTTTATATTTAATTTTTCAGATAAGATTATGTCATTTTTAAGTGGTAACGCATTAAGTACGAGACTTCGAGCTGTTTTAGGCGCTCAATTTAAACCTGAGAGGATTAAGCAGGCTGCTTATGAATTGTCTCTCGGCTCGGAAACGTTTAGAACAGATGCGAAGAATGGCAAAACTGAAACTTTAGATGATAGTAAGAATAAAACTATCGAAATTAATCCTGGGCAATTTGCACTGCTAATGACGGAAGAAGCTGTTGAAATCCCTAATGATTTACTCGCCTTTATATCTATTAAAGCAGGTGAAAAACTAAAGGGATTAATCAATGTTTCAGGATTTCATGTTGACCCAGGTTTTAAAGGGAAGTTATTATTCTCTGTTTACAACGCAGGCCCATCCACAATTACATTGCAGAAAGGGAAACAGTACTTCTTATTTTGGCTTGCTGAAATTTCTGAGGCCTTGCCTGATAATAAAAAGTATAATTCAAATGATAATAATCATCAGGATCAGGATGATATTGATTTAAAGTATGTCGATGCTTTGAAACGAGGTGAACTGGCATCACCGAATGTGCTTTTGGAAAAGATAAATGAGTTAAATCACATGAAAAGCCGAAATCAATGGCTTCTTACTTTTATCTTTGTCCTAATAGCGGGAACAGTTTATAAAATGTATTGGGACTGGGATAGCTATTATAAAGGGAAGGTTGATGGATTAAAAGAGAAAAGTTCTCTTGAGTTTCATAAAAGTCAAATTGAAAATTATGATTTGTCTAAAGATTCGGTTTTTGTTGACAAATTAACGAGTTTAATTGAGCAAAAAATTGATAGCACAGTTCTTGAGCTGAAGGTAGCTACAGAGAAAGAGGAATAAGATGGAGTTAAATAACAACATAGCAACACTAGGTTTTGATGGCTCGTTCGCTGAAAATGAACGATTACCACAATGCTTTACTGTATTGTTCCATCAGGTTTCCGAAGAAAATGGAGGCTCAGTAAGAGTAACTTGGGATGATTATCAAGTTGGAGATATAGTTAATGACAATTCTCATGAAGAAGATCACTACAGATTCCACGATGTCTTTCATTTTACGTTTGCAACGCTATTAGGATGGTCACCTTGTACTCGATCTATGATGCGTAGAAAGAGAAAAAGTGATCCAGTTACTGATGAGATTGAAGATGGCGCTAGAGCG
>MDTF01008829.1_pt1 | contig 23580 bp, 13 predicted proteins | sample 811191 | NCBI WGS metagenome assembly MDTF01 (sample SAMN05326649, study PRJNA326480) | marine metagenome | isolation source: seawater | place: Southern Ocean | collected 2011
AAAAAAAAAGAATAAAAGCTTTTGCAATTATTTTTGTGTTAGCAAACGTTGTTTACTGTAAAATCAAGATATTTCTATTTATTAGAGTCTTGCTTAAACCAAGAGAAGGAATATAACACCAACAAAAGAGTTGTCAAAAAGAAAGGTGTAAAATGTAATAAACCACTAAATAAGGCTTCGCTTATTAATGTTGTAAGAGATGAACTCCAGATTAATAACGAAATAATAGAGAGGATTTTTACTGTTATTTTTCCTTTTTTATAATGTAATAGTATTAACGTAATTAAGTTTATAACAGAGCAGGTAGTTAAAAATAAAATAGAGAACACGGCAGAAATTCCTTGATAACATGAACCTCCTCCTGAATACAAATAATCAGGAATTGTGTTACATGTAACTAAATATGTGACGATTATTAATATAAGTAGGATTTTTTTATTGATTCCTTTTTTCATTTAATGTTTGCTAACGTATCTGTAAATACACTGGTGCATAATATTGGAAGTATTGTGCACCAGTGTTCATATATCTCATATATGAACTACAAATCTAATGGATTTTTTATCATATCAAAACTATTTATTGCCACGTGTGTGTATATTTCTGTTGTCTTCGATGAACTGTGTCCCAGAAGTGTTTGAATATATCTCAAGTCAGTCCCTGCTTCAAGTAAATGAGTAGCAAAACTGTGTCTTAGTGTGTGAGGAGTTACGTTTCTTAATATTTTAGCTTTATAACAAGAATTCTTTATTATTTTAACAACACTTGTAGGAGCATATTGCTTTGATGAAACCCCCTCAAACAGCCACTTTTTGGGTTTATATTCCTTAAAGTAAACTCTTAAATCCTCGAGGACTGTTTTTGAAAGTAAAGTCATCCGATCCTTATTCCCTTTTGCTGCTGTAACCCTTATTAGCATGCGTTTACTATCAATATCTGTTATTTTTAAGTTTAACAATTCACTGCGCCTTAAACCTGCTGAATATAATAAACTTACAATACATTTGTGTTTTATATTGTTGGTGTGTTTAATAATTGAGAATACTTCTTCTTTGGAAATCACCTTTGGCAGACGGTTGTCTGTGCGAGGGCGTTCTATAGAGTAAAAACGATTGGGCATCTCTTTTACAATTTCGTAATAAAACTTAATACTATTAACAGCTTGGTTAACATATGAATTAGACTTTTTATCTTGAATAATCTTTTGTAGATATGTCCTGATGTCATTCTCGTTTAAACTCATTAACTCAGCATCTTTATAGTAATTAATGAAAGCCTCAAAACAAGCTACATAAGTTTTAACTGTGTTGTTAGCATATTTTTTAAGTTCTAGTTTAAGTAGGTATTCTTCAGGACAAACTCGATAACCAGGTTTTGGCAAACGCTTCCTAAACCAATCAACATTAATAGGTTCCGCATCAGGTTTTATTGGCTTATTTGTAAAAAAGTGACTTGTGTTCACCCAGGCCACTCCTCGAAATTGTTTAAAAATAGCATCCAAATTTTGCTTGTTATTGAGTAAGTATACCATACTAAACTCTTCACTCCATTTAGGCGAGGGCATTTGTTTTATTAATGCCTGTATTACTTTATCTGTATAAAATTGTAACCCGATACACTTCTGATTATTTATCAGTAAATGTTTTAAAGTGACCTGTTTTGTTTGTTGTTCCATAATAGAAGCGCAAAATGAGAAAAAGGGACAATTAAAAAAAGTGTAGCCGTACATTTAAACGTTTAAATGTACGGCTATGGAAAAAAAAACGAACTTGTTTAAGTTTTTGAGTATAGAAGTGATCGTAAATTTTGTTCTGATTATTACAGGAGTAATTTTTATTATGACTTAAACAAGTAGAAGAAGTGATTATTTAAAACCCATCCAATAAATGGCGATAAAAGGACAAATAAGAAAGGTTGTAATTTGTGCAGTTTTGTTATTAAATCTGAATAGATATTTAATGTTTTAGTGTGAAATTTTGAATGTGTGATGTTTTAAATAAAAAATATAAAACTCTAATTATTAGTAAGGTAACGATTAGAGTTAATGTCTTTAAATGATTCGGTTATGGAACTCTCTAACGATTTTAATTACAACAATAATTATTTAAATATTTTAAAAAAGAGTGCAGGAGTGGTTACTAACTCATTAAAAACAACACCTTTTTTTTAAAAATAAATTATAAAAAGAATGCATTTTTAAAAAATAGAAATCAGGATATTACCTCCTAAGATTACTTAACTGTATTCTTAGATGATAAAATTGTGGCAGACCCTGAAAAGGGTTTTCTATGTATTAATTACAAGTATGTATCAATTAATATCAGTGGCTGTGGAATAAAAAAAAAGCGCCGAAAGGCGCTTGAAAATATATAAGTTTTACTTTTTTATGCTTCTAATGATTCTTTTTTTAGAGCTGGTTCCAAAGAAGTGAATTCATTGTAAATTTGCTCACACCAAGTAATTATTCTTTCAGCAGTCATTTCTTCCTGAGTATCTTCATCTATGGCTAAACCACAGAATTCTCCTTCTTCCAATTCCGCTATTGAATCAGTATGCAGATAACCTTCTGTAGACCATTTTCCGATTAGGGAACATTTAGCTTCAATAATTTGTTTTCCTAAAATTCCTACTCCATCAATAAAGTATTCACAATACACAATTTGGTCGCCTAAACCGTAGAGTGCTATTGTTTTATTAGAGAAATCTATTTTACTAAAGTCTAGAAAGTTATTGTCCCAGTCACTTTGTAATTCACCATCATACCAAGTTGACAACCCAATGATTAAGTAGTCATATTTTTCAATATCACTTTGATTAAAGTCAACCACATCATACGTATCGATGTCTAATCTGTCACCAAGGTTTTCTTTAATTTGTTCCGCAACTGCAGTTGTTCTTCCAGTATCCGAACCGTAAAAAAGTCCAATTTTCATTTTAAAAGTATTGAGGTTATGTTAATTCAGTGAAAAGTTAGAAAGGAGCCCTTTCTTAGCTTGTAAAAAATCTGTTGCTTCTATTTCAAACGTCTTTTTTCTAGATTTTTCAATCTGTAATGAAACGTCTTGAAGGAATTGTAAAAAACCTTCTGTTTCATTCTTGGTGATTAGAACACTCTGTTCTTTTTGGTCGTTTTCAATTCTAAAGTTGTAGTTGGAGCATTTGCAATTGGATTTGCTACATAAATAGGATGATAGTGCAGATATCAATTCCGAGTACCCCACGAAGCTGTCAATAAATTCTTCACCCAAATGTGTTAGAGAAAAATTTGTGGTTGAAACCTCGCACGTCCAATTTTTGTGCTTCAAAATGTTGTAATTGTTCACGTTTCTTAATATATGTAGCAAATATAAATGTCGAATGTTGTGACTACAATACCAATGATTAGGTATTAATTAGCTTTTATTAACCTTTTAAGGGTATTTTTGATGGGGAATTAATAAAAATGGCTTTTTTTTAATTTTTTCCGTTTTTGGAATATGGGCATCTTTTTATTTCAATTTTCAGGAGGTGATAAGATTTATCAGTACAGTATTACCTTATAAGTGTTTGATAATAATTCATTTAATATTTTTTTTGGCTTGGTAAAATAATCGACTTTTTTTTTAATATGTTTTATAATTTTATTGTGACTTAAGTTGGTATTAATTTAATGTGAGATATTTTAATATTGGAAGTAATCTGTTTTTTTGAATGCAGTAACGATATTAAAGTATCGTAACAGCAAAAATGTTCTAAGTTATTTTAGTGAATTTTTAAAAAAAAATTGCTTTTAATGTGAAATTGCATCTATTTTTGCAGTCAATTTAAATTTACAATAATGGCTAAAATCATAGAAGCATCAGGGAATAAGGTAGACGATTTATCATTTGTGCATGGTGTTGGAATGGCTCAAGGCGTAACTTCCCAAGACTTCACTTTTATTGATTTAGAGTTAATGGGAAATACTTTTTTAGTACTTCAATCAAAAACTGAAAAGTTAATCGAAGCGGATACTGTAGATGCACAGTTAAGAGAAATTGCGGTAGTAACACAAAACTTTAAAGTTTTAAGTACTGAGCAGGCTAGTGAAGTAACAAAATTATTTGCAAACTTATTTTACCAAACAGAATTGTTTCATCCTGCATTAGCGGAAACAAATGTTGTGAAAGTTGTTGAAGGTATTGTAAGTTTTGTTAAAAAAGAGGAAATGCCGTCAGAGGAAATGATTAAGCCTTATAAGGACATCATGGATGAGTTTCAAAAAAAATCAGATGCGAAAGATTTGGAGAAATCTAAAGTAGTTGGAGATGCAGGGTATGCTTTTTTAGCAGAAAACGCAAAAAAGAAAGGTGTTAAAGTAACCGAAAGTGGGTTGCAATATGAAATTATAAAAGGCGGAGAAGGTGTTTGCCCAAACATGAATAACGAAGTTACTGTTCATTATGAAGGCTCAAGCATTGAAGGAAACGTTTTCGATTCTTCTTATGAAAGAGAAGAAGAGATATCTTTTGAATTAAAGCAGGTGATTACAGGTTGGGTTGAGGGTTTACAGTTAATGAACTCAGGTTCTAAATATAAGTTTTACATCCCTCAACAATTGGCTTATGGTGATAAAGGTGCTGGCTCAGCCGTTGCTCCTTTTGAAGCTCTTATTTTTACTATTGAATTGATTTCGTTTAAATAAGCTGATTTTGGCGATAAAGTTAAAAGCCTAAGCTAAAAATTGGCTTAGGCTTTTTTTTTAGCGGGTAGGCTAAGCCAATTATAAAAAGCAATAAGTTTCCTGAGGTGGTATTGAATCTTCAATCGGATAGTATATCTGCATTGGAAACTGTAATTTATAACAATGGAGATAGTTTGTTTTTTTTATTAAAAGATGTGAGTATTACATTATATCTTTTCAGTTTATTACTTCTATAGCTGAACTATACATTACAAATATTTAATCATTCTAAAGATATGCGAGTAATTTAAAAACAGCTATGCTTCATCCTCTTGATACATTTTTAGAAATAAAAAAAGGATTATCAACACTTAAGAATTGGTGAGAAGATAGTCTCTTAAAGACAGCGCAATTAACGACTTCGTTGTTGTAGAACATTTTAAACAAATAAAAAAAAAACGGGAAATACTTTGTTAAAATCTCTTTTAACAAAGGTCCTCTGTAAAATATTTAGCCTTTCTAAAATTTAAAGAATGCTAATTAGAAGATTATTTTTTAGATTTGATAAAAAAATGAATTTCAAAAAAATATTTTCTTTAGTTGCTATTTTTATTTCCATATCTTATGTAAATGCCCAACATTGGACTGATTTAATGTTAGTTCCTAACCCTAATTATTTTGAAGTTAAAACTGCTTTTGATAAGGAATGGGAAGGGAAAGAACATCAAAAAGGTCAAGGTATTTCTCTGTTTCACCGTTGGGAAATGTTCATGTTAAAACATATGGATATAAATGGAAACTACATAGAAAAAGCTTTACCGAATAAAACAAGTTCGATTAATTTGAGATCTGGAACAACAGGAAACTGGTCTTTAATGGGACCGACTTATAGCCCAGGGCCAGATGGATATAATAATGATGGAATTGGACGTGTACTAGATGTTGCTTTTCATCCAACTGATTCAAACACTTATTATGTAGCTGCTTCGTCAGGAGGTGTATGGAAAACAACTGATGGTGGGGATACTTATAATTATCTATCGCAAGCTTGGAAAAGCAATACAATTTATGGTATTGGAATAAATGGTAACAATTCGAATGAGATATGGGTAGCCCTGAGGAGTTCTTTAATGCACTCTATAAATGGAGGTAACTCATGGACAGAAATTGATATTTCTCCTACGATTATTTACACTAAAAAATTCGCGTTTAATTACAGCCAAAATTTATTACTTGTTGCTGATGGATTTGGAGGAAACCATTATTCTACAGATGGTCAGTCTTGGACTAATATTATTGGAATTAACGGACGTATTTCAGATTTTTTAATTAATCCAACAAATTCTAGTATTGTTTATGCAGCTACTAAAACAGGTTTATTTAAGAGTACTAACGGTGGGAAAGTATTTACTCCCCTTGCTGCAACTGGAGTTGATTTTGGAACTACTCAAAATAGGATTGCAATGTCAAAAGCAAGTCCAAATACAATTTGGCTGCTTTCTATTTCGAGCTCTAAATTAAATGGAGTATATAAATCCTCAACAGGAGGATCTAGTTTTTCTAAAGTATTAACACCTACTTCTCAAATATTTAGAGCTAACAGTACTTACTCCTCTAATGCTACCGATTTATTTGGAGGGCAAGGTTATATTCATGCAGCAATTGGAGTTTCTCAAACAGATCCAAATCAAGTATTTGTTGCTGGTGTAAGTATTTTCATGACTGAAGATGGCGGAACCAATTGGGTAAAAGCTAATGCAGGTTGGGCTGATAAATCTCCTCATGTAGATAATTTAAATATTCGTTTTGATCCTGTTAACGACTACCCTTTTTCTTGTAATGATGGTGGAGTTTATAAAGGCCTTAACGACACTGATAATTATGGTAATTATATTTGGAAACCATTAAATGAGAATTTGGGAATTACTCAAATGTACAAAGTAGCTGTTTCTTACAATGGAAAAACAGTTCTAACGGGACAACAGGATAATGGTAGTTTTTTATTCAGTAAGGATGAAAACGAATGGAAATTTATGGTTATTGGTGACGGAATGAACAATGCAATTGACCCTAGTAATCATGAGAAATTTTATATAGCGAATCAATCAGGTTCAATCTACTATTCAGAAAACGGAGGAAAGTCTAATAATAATGTGTTAAATTCCAGCGGATTGCCAGAGAATTCTTCTTTTTACACTGTAATAGAAGCTCATCCAACTAACCCAGATGTACTTTTTCATTTAAGGGATAACCTTTGGAAATCGTCTGATAATGGTAAAAATTGGGTTAATCTTACTGCAGCAATAGGGAAGGATTTTAGTACTGGAAACGTTGCTATATCTTACAATAATCCAGATGTTATAGCTGTTGCAAGTTGGAGGGAAGGTATCTATCTAAGTATTGATGGTGGAGCATCTTGGTCAAGTATTACAGGGCCTTCAGGAAGTAACAAGTTCGAAAGTCAAATATTTCTTCATTCAAATGATGCCAATAAATTTTGGGTAGAGCACTTAAATAATATTTATTATACAACAAATAAGGGAGTTTCTTGGACAGAGTATACTACTTGGCCTGAGATGGATTACAACGATATTGTTCACATCGACGGAACTGATGATGGATTAATAATTGCAACAGAAAATGGAGTTTATATTAAGGAAAATGGTTCTTTAAATTTGGAAGTTCTTAATAATAAACTGCCAGCAGTTTCAGTAAGAGATGTAGATATTTCTTATTGTAATAACGAAATATATGCTGCTACTTACGGTTTAGGATTGTGGAAAATTGCTTTTGATATGGAATCAAGTAGCTGTTGTAAATTAGCACCTACTGTTAAGGATGTTAAACTAATATGTAATGATGAAAATACTTTAGCAGCTGTAAGTGACCAAATTAATCCTACTTATTCTTGGACTCTTGAAGGAGCATTAATAGGAGGTTCTTCTTCTTCTATAAGTGTAAGTAAAGGGGGAGCTTACGAAGTATTTACCGTTAATGGAAGTTGTGAGTCTGGTCACGCTAAATCTCAAGTTCATGTGCTATCTCAATCAAATAACTTCCCTCTTTGTATCGATTTTGAAGACGATCTAGAGAGTGTTTCTGTAATTAAAGATTGGGGTGCAGAACCAATGTCTATAGTGCAAAATTCAGTTTGTTCTGCGAGCGGTAATAAAATATTAGGTTTCACTTTAACACCAATCCCTCCATTTAATGGGTTATATAATAAAACGAAAGACAGTGTGTCGTTTGTGTTGAAAGAGATTGATTTAACTTATGCTGTAACAGGAGAGTTGTCGTTTGATATTTCTACTGTATTAAATTCTTCATCAAATGTTTGGACAGGACTTGTTGTAGAGATATCCACAAATTGTGGGACAACATTTACAGAGATTTTCAATAAGAACAGAGGTGATCTTGCCATCACTTCTACTTGGACATCTGATTTTGCTCCATCAAGTTGTGCAGACTGGAAAAGCTTCGATGTAGATTTAACTCCTTATTTAGGCGGACCGAGGCTTATCAAATTTACTTTTTATTCTGCTGAAAATTCTGGACAATCTTTTTTTGGAGGAAACTTATACATGGATAATATTTGTTTGACTGGACAGCTTGAACCAGGAAGTGGAGTTAATGAATTGGGTGATTTTAACGAAAAAGTAACGATTTATCCAAACCCTAGTCAGCAAATTCTCAACATAGATTCTGAAACTGAAGTACAGAATCTAAAGATCTACACTTTGGCAGGTCAAATTGTTAATGTGAGTGAAAAAACAAATAAAATTAACTTAAGTAACCTTAAGAAGGGGTCTTATTTTATTGTAGTAACAACACAAAAAAGCGTCCAAACATTTAACCTAGTTAAAAATTAACTTTACTTATTTACTTAAATAAGTAAAGGATATTTATTTAACAAAAAATACTGGAGAGAGAGAATAAACAGCAAAAAATAAATTTTTGAAAGAATACCTTTTAATGTATTTATCCTTTTGATAAAATATGTTTAACAGTTAAAAAATGCTGTAACATCGGGTTTCTATTTTCTTTATTCCAGGCAAGCGATAGCACTGCACGTTGAGGTATATTTTTAAGTTCAATAAACTTTATATTCATTTTATATCCTAGTTTTAGTGATGTAGGAACAATTGCAACCCCAAAATTATTTTCCACTAAACGGTAAATAGTGGTAGCGTGTACAGAGGTATGCGAGATGTTAGGAGAAAACCCACAATCCTCAAACATACTTATTACCTTTTCATGATAGGAAGGGCTGTAAGCCTTTTCAAAAAAGATAAAATGTTCATCTTTTAATTGATTTAATGAAGAAAAATTTCCAGAATTAATCGGATGGTTTTGGGGCAGAACCAAAGAAAAAGTTTCATCAAAAACAGGACGCAAAGATAGTGCTGTGGGGACTTCGTTTAAACGGACAAAACCAATATCTATTTTATTTCCCAACAAATCATTTATTTGTCTGTTGTTATCCATTTCCTGCAAACTAAAATGAATACTAGGATATTTGTTTCTGAATTGAATCAACAATTTAGGTATAATCGTTTGCATGGCCGAGCCTACATATCCCAAATGAATTTCTCCTTCATTTCCTGCGGCTATGTGCTTAGCATGTCTAATAACACCCTCATTATGCGTTATTAATAAAGCAATTTCATCCTTAAGGTACTTCCCTGCAGAGGTAAGCATTACATTTCTATTGTTACGCTCAAACAGTTTAAAACCTAAGGTGTTCTCCATTTCTTTGATCTGTTTACTTAGTCCCGGTTGGGAAATAAACAGTTTGTCCGCAGCTTTTTTGAAATGAAGTTCTTCCGCAACGGCTAAAAAATATTTGTAATGCCTTAACTCTATTTGATAACTCATAGTTATTAATACTACGGTTAAATAGTCTTGTTAGTTATTGATAATTATTAGAAATTAAAGCTTATGTCGCGCCAACCTATTTTTAAATACGGAGAAGATATCCTCACCATCCAAAAAGTGATGGAAATTGTGTGTGGAAAATTATCGGCAAAGATCACCAAAAAAGCGAAGAATAATGTAAACGAATGCCGAAAAAAAGTGGAAACTATGGCTCGCGGAAACAAAGCCATTTACGGAATTAATACTGGATTTGGACCATTGTGTGATACACAAATAACTCCAGAGGAAACCAATCAGTTACAAGTTAATTTACTCATTACACATGCCGTAGGAGTAGGAGAACCCATTGCGAATAAAATTGCCAAGGCCATGATGGTTTGTAAAGTACATTCTTTGTGTAAGGGCTACTCTGGAATACGGTTAAAGGTAATTGAGCGTATTATTTATTTTATTGAAAATGATTTGATTCCTATCGTTCCTGAACAAGGTTCAGTAGGCGCTTCAGGAGATTTAGCACCGTTATCACATCTTTTTCTGACTTTAATTGGAGAAGGAGAATTTAGGATTAAAAATAAAATTTTACCCGCCAAAAAAGTGTTAAAAAAACACGGTTTGTTACCCATTCAATTAAGAGCAAAAGAAGGACTAGCATTAATTAACGGAACTCAATTTATTTTGGCTCATGCCGCAATTGGGTTAAATAAAATGAGGTACCTTCTGGATTTAGCAGATGTAGCTGGAGCGATGAGTGTAGAAGGTTTTCAGGGAAGTACAGCGCCATATAAAAAAGTTTTGCATATTATCAGACCATTTGAGGGCACCATAAAAGTTGCTAAACGCATGAGAGAGTTGTTAAATGGCTCTCAAAATGTTTTGTCTCATCAAGGTTGCGGTAGGGTGCAAGACCCTTATTCAATCCGATGTATTCCGCAGGTGCACGGAGCATCTCGGAACGCTTACAATCATTTAAATGAGATGACTGTAATAGAGCTCAATTCAGTAACAGATAATCCTATTATTATAAGTGAAGATGAAGCCATTTCCGGTGGTAATTTCCACGGGCAACCTTTAGCAATGGTATTAGATTATACTTCTATAGCCGCATCCGAAATGGGCAATATTTCCGATAGAAGAAGTTATTTATTATTAGAAGGTAAATATGGTTTGCCTCGATTATTAACAGCTAGTGGGGGGCTTAATTCTGGATTAATGATTCCTCAGTACACAACAGCTGCTTTGGTTACGGAGAACAAATCACTTTGTTTTCCTCCATCGGCGGACAGTATTCCCACATCCATGGGACAGGAAGATCATGTTTCTATGGGAAGTATATCGGGAAGGAAATTTAATCAAATTTTAAAAAACCTTGAAAAAATATTGGCTATTGAATTGATGTACGCCGCTCAAGCGATGGAATTTAGAAGACCCAATACTTTTTCTGATATTATTGAGGAAAATTTCAGCATAATCCGGGAAAAAGTTGATAAACTGGAAGAAGACAGGTTATTGAAACCGGATATTGATGCAATGATCAAACTAGTAGTCAATCAAGAATTAATGGTAGTAGTATGACCACATTTAAAGTGCAAATATCGCAGGGAATTCCGAATTCCTTACCCTCCAAAAAACAACGAGGTGCTGTTCCGCATGCACCCAAACGAAAAGATATACTGAGTATCCAAGAAAAACAGCTGGCACTAAGAAATGCTTTGCGTTATTTCCCAAAAGAATGGCATGAGGAATTAAGCATTGATTTTGTTGAAGAATTACAAACTTATGGTAGAATATACATGTATCGGTTCAGGCCCAGCTATGCAATGTATGCTCGACCAATACAAGAATATCCTGCGCAATCTGTTCAGACAGCCGCTATTATGGTGATGGTACAAAATAATCTTGATCCTGCGGTGGCTCAACATCCAGAAGAGTTAATAACCTATGGGGGAAATGGCGCTGTTTTCCAAAATTGGGCGCAATATTTAATAACTATGAAATACTTGTCTATAATGACCAATAAACAAACATTACACGTTTATTCCGGTCATCCAATGGGACTTTTTCCTTCATCTGTTGATGCACCAAGAGTAGTGGTAACTAATGGAATGATGATTCCTAATTACTCGAAGCCCGATGATTTGGAAAAATTTAATGCTCTAGGCGTTACTCAATTTGGGCAGATGACAGCTGGGTCATATATGTACATTGGTCCCCAAGGAATTGTTCATGGAACCACCATTACTGTAATGAATGCGTTTAGAAAAGTGTTAAACAAGAATGAAACCCCAAAAGGTAAAATATTTTTAACTTCAGGATTGGGAGGGATGAGTGGCGCTCAGCCCAAAGCAGGAAATATTTCCGGTTGTATTACAGTTTGTGCCGAAGTAAACTATGAAGCTGCTCATAAAAGACATGCGCAGGGATGGGTGGACGAATTAGTTGAGAATATAGATAAATTGGCTACTCGAGTAAAACAGGCACAGCAAAATGAGGAAGTGGTTTCAATCGCTTATGTTGGAAATATTGTAGCGGTATGGGAAAAGTTTTATAGCGAGGATATTTTTGTGCATCTTGGTTCCGACCAAACTTCTTTGCACAATCCATGGTCTGGCGGATATTATCCCGCAGGCGTGCCTTTTGAAGAAGCCAATCGGTTAATTCGTGAAGCGCCGGAAACCTTCAAAGAAAAAGTACAGCAAAGTTTAAGGCGTCACGCCGCAGCTATTAACAAACATGCCCAAAAAGGAACCTACTTTTTCGATTACGGCAACGCCTTTTTATTAGAGGCTTCACGAGCAGGAGCAGAAGTTCTGTTGGATAATGGGATTGATTTTAAATACCCATCCTATGTGCAGGATATTTTAGGGCCGATGTGTTTCGATTATGGCTTTGGACCATTTCGTTGGGTGTGCACTTCAGGTAAACAGGAAGACTTAGATAAAACAGATGCCATTGCAGTAAATGTATTAGAGGCAATTAGAAAGAATGCCCCAAAGGAAATACAACTGCAAATGCAAGACAATATTACCTGGGTGAAGGAGGCGAAAAAGAATAAGCTAGTGGTGGGCTCACAAGCCCGAATATTGTACGCTGATGCTGAAGGACGAACGAAAATAGCTACAGCATTTAACGAAGCAATAGGTAAAGGAGAGATTTCAGCCCCCATTGTTTTAGGGAGAGATCACCACGATGTAAGCGGAACCGATTCTCCTTACAGAGAAACTTCCAACATTTATGATGGAAGTAAGTATACTGCAGATATGGCTATTCATAATGTTATAGGAGACAGTTTTCGAGGTGCCACTTGGGTATCTATTCATAATGGAGGTGGTGTTGGATGGGGAGAAGTAATTAATGGTGGTTTTGGCTTGGTCTTGGATGGGAAATCAGAAACAGGATATAAAATAAATAACTTATTATTTTACGATGTAAACAATGGAATTGCCAGAAGAAGTTGGGCAAGAAATAAAGAGGCAATGTTTGCCATTAAACGAGAAATGGAAAGGACAAAAGGGCTAGAAGTAACCCTTCCTAATCTGGTAGATGATGCGATTATCGAGCATCTTTTTGATAACAATAAAACCAAATTTTTCCGCTAATGAAAGTGTTGTTTAAAAATATAAAAGAACTCCTTCAGGTAAGAAAAGTACCTGTAACTTTACTTTCAGGAAGTGATATGAATATACTTCCAACGCTAAAAAATGCCTATTTAATTGTTCAAAATGGGCTTATTGCAGAATTCGGTTCGATGGAGGCTTGTCCATCTGACTGGAAGGATGAGGAAGTTGATGCCAACGGGAAAATGGTACTTCCAACTTGGTGCGATTCGCATACACATATTGTTTACACTGGGAATCGAGAAAATGAGTTTGTGGATCGGATCAATGGCTTGAGTTACGAAGAGATTGCCAAAAATGGAGGGGGAATTTTAAATTCAGCCAAACAACTGGAAAAAGTATCCGAAGACCAACTTTATGAAGAAAGTAAAAAAAGGTTGGAAGAAGTTATTAAACAGGGGACAGGAGCCATTGAAATAAAATCAGGATACGGATTAACAGTAGAAGCAGAACTAAAAATGTTACGAGTAATTCGCAAACTGAAAAAAAACTATGAACTGCCTATTAAAGCTACTTTTTTAGGGGCTCATGCGGTGCCTAATGCTTATGTGAACAATAAAAAAGGCTATATAAAGCTATTAATAGATGAATTACTGCCCGTTATTGCCAAGGAGCAACTGGCAGAATATATCGATGTATTTTGTGAGAAAGGATATTTCACAGCAAAAGACACTGGGGTACTTTTGAAGGCAGGGCAAAAACATGGACTAATTCCAAAAATTCATGTTAATCAATTTAATGCTATTGGAGGAATACAAGTAGGAGTGGAGTTTAACGCATTATCAGTAGATCATTTGGAAATTGTTCGTTCTGAAGATATAGAGTCGTTGAGAAATACATCTACCATATCTGTTGCCTTGCCAAATTGCGCTTATTTCTTAGGTATACCGTATACGCCGGCAAGATCAATGATTGATGCCGGTTTACCGTTAGCAATAGCTTCAGATTACAACCCTGGTTCAGCCCCTTCGGGTAATATGAGTCAAGTTGCAGCTTTGGCATGTATAAAGATGAACATGACGCCCGAGGAAGTAATTAATGCAGCAACTATTAATGGCGCATACGCAATGGGGTTGGAAAATGAAATGGGCAGTATAACTATTGGTAAACGAGCCAACCTAATTTTAACAAAAGAGATCAATTCGTATTCTTTTCTGTTCTATGCTTTTGGAACGGATCATATTGATAGTGTTTACATTAACGGTAAAAGACAAAATGGATAATTTAACTGTTGCAATAATAGGCTATGCCTGTGATGAAGGAGTAAGAAGAAACAACGGAAGAGTTGGTGCAAAAGGCGGGCCCGAAGCCATACGGAAATGTATGGGTAAGCTCCCAAATCGGGTAACAGATAAAGGAAATATTACGTGTGAAGATGGAAACTTGGAAAAAACGCAGGAAAAACTGGGGGTAATGGTTTCAGAAGAGTTGGAATTGGGGAACTTTCCATTGGTTATAGGAGGTGGGCATGATATCGCATACGGTCATTTTTTGGGAATTAACAAAGCAATAGAGGGTAATGTTGGCATTATAAATTTGGATGCTCATTTTGACTTAAGACACTTCGAAAATGGAGGGAACTCCGGAACGCCTTTTAATCAGATTAACGCTTTACTAAAAAAACAAAATAAAAAGTTTAACTACTTACCTATTGGTATTCGCGAAAGTTCTAATTCAGCGCAATTGTTTCAAACAGCAGCAAACTTAAATGTGAACTATATTCCAATGGAGGAATGTTCTTTGGACAATAAAAATGCAATCCTAAATACGCTGAAAAAATTTATTGATGAGGTGGACTATATTTACCTTACCATTGATTTAGATGGTTTTTCTTCGGAGTATTGCCCGGGTGTTAGCGCAGCCTCTCCAAAAGGTTTTCAACCTGAATTTGCATTGACATTGATGTACCACATTTTCAACAGCAAAAAGGTGATTTCATGCGATATTGCCGAGATGAATCCTGTTTACGATGTAAATCAAATTACGGCTTTATTGGCAGCGGATTTAATTGATACCGTTTGTTCGTTTGTTTTAGAGTGCGATTCATAATTATATTGTAGGTCTCGCAAAAAAAAATCAACTCGCTAGCAGTTGCAATACTTTCTCTTTATTGAAAATAGCACAGTTTTGGACTTCGAGTCCTTTTTAATAAGAGATACGCGCTATTTCCTTTTAAATAAAGCAGAGGATGCAGAAAAAAAATGTTTAATGGGTTTTTAACGAGGTGCAATAAATTTCAAATAGTCCTTTCTAGAAGCAGTGTGGGTTTTTAAACAGAAACCACAAAGCGCTTTTAACCAAGATATTTCGCAATAGAAGAAGCTGTGCGGAAATGGTTTGACCGCGAAGATGAAAAAAGCTAAAAAAAACAAGGAATTGGAAATTTTACTTAACGGAGTAAATCAAGAGAGAAAATCGTGCTTTGGATTATTGAAGGTAGTTCAAATTAAAAAATAGTTAGAAAAATGAATATTTCCGTAAATACAGTTCTTACCCAAAGGAATCTCATTTGTAAAAATCTGGAAATTTTAAATAGTAAAGACAGTTTACACCTATTTTTGAGATAGTACTTCAATATAATGAGATACTTATTGGATTCGTTTTACTTTATACACTTTTAGAACCCTTAGATCAGATAAAATTAAAGCAACGAAATTGAATATTTAATTGGTTACCTACTGGAATGTATATTGAATTCGAATATTTTTTTTAAAAAAAATAAAATATCGCTCCTTAACTTGATATATGTTGAAAACTTGACGTTTATTATATAATAATTTAGACTATTATTGAATAATGACTATTTCTTATAATTTATTGCCTTATTCAGGAGCTTGGACAAAAGTAGAAGCAGGACACTTGTTGCGCAGAACAATGTTTGGACCGTCAAACCAACAAATGCTCAACGCCGTTTCAAATGGATTAAATTCCACGGTTTCTGCTTTGATGAATATTCCATTAGTTGACAAACCTTTGTCTTTTCTAGATGAAGAGGGTATAGCTAATCTAGGTTCAACATGGGTAACCTCATTGTATCCAGTCGATAATGAAATGAAGAATAATACCAATACTGCTAGAGTAAAATCTCTAAATGCTTGGATAATGGAGAACATTAATAATGAACAAAATGACCTTAGCATTGCTGAGAAAATGTGTTTGTTTTGGCAAAATCATTTTGGTGTATCTCCAACTGCTGATGCTAGAGGATCGTTTAATTATCTAATGCTTTTAAGACAGCATGCTTTGGGTGATTTTAAAGAGCTTACCAAAGACGTTTCGATTAACCCTGAAATGTTGGTTTTTTTAAATGGGAACAAAAATTCAGTTGCAAGCCCAAATGAAAATTTTGCAAGAGAATTATTGGAGTTATTTACAATCGGTAAAGGGCCGCAAGTAGGGCCAGGAGATTATACTAATTATACAGAATACGATATTTCAGAATGTGCTAAAATTCTAACAGGATATATTGTTAAAGGTAATAGAAGTTCCACAGAAACATCCAATTACGCTGAATATGTTGATTTTAAGCACGACGGTACCATTAAGACGTTGTCTTCAAAATTTGGAAATGCAGAGATTCAACCTAATGGTGCGGATGAGTATGCAGATTTATTGGATGTAATATTTCTACAAGATGAGGTGTCAAAGCATATTTGCAGGAAGTTATATCGCTATTTTGTTGGTTCAGAAATTTCTGCTAAAGTTGAGGATAATGTTATTTCTGGTTTAGCTACTACGCTTAAGGATAATAGTTTTGAAATTAAGCCTGTTTTAGAACAGCTTTTTAAGAGTGAGCATTTTTATGATGAGTCCTTAAGGGGGTGTTTAATTAAAAGTCCTTTGGATATGTTTTTTTCCATTTGGAATGGAACTCAAACTAAAGCTGATTATGACCTAGATACTCGTTATAAGATGTATTTAGCCGTTTATTATCAAGGAAATAAATTAGATCAAACTTATTTAAAACCAACTAGTGTAGCAGGATGGCCTGCTTATTATCAAGAACCCTCCTATACAAGGTTGTGGCTAAATGCTTCTTTGATAAAAGAGCGGTTTGATGTTATTCAGTGGTGGGTTAAAAGAGGTGGGATTAAAAAAAATGGTTTGTCATTTAATGTTGAAGGATTATCTTTTCTAAACAATCTGCCGAATGCAAATAACGCTACAAGTGTTATAGATAACATGGTAGAGGTTTTTTTACCAAAAGGAACGACAGCTTCACAAAAATTAAATCTTAAAAGTATTTTAACAGATGGGTTACCAGATTTTGAATGGACCATACAGTATAATGAGTATCTACTTAATCTAGACGACCCAGTTTATGTTGACCCTATTGTTAAACGAATTAAGGAAACGTTAGCCGCCTTATTTATCTTACCAGAATTTCAAACGGTATAATACTATGGAAAGAAGAAAATTTATAAAAAATCTAGGGGTAGCTTCAATTGGTGTTCCATTAGTGCTCCATGGTTTTCAGGCACAAGCGATGACTAGTATGCTTAATGTTAGTCCTCAAGCAGAAGATAGAGTGTTGATATTAGTTAGACTAAATGGAGGTAATGATGGGCTAAATACAGTTATCCCCACAAGTAATTATGCTAATTTAAATATCCAACGCCCGAATATTATTGTCCCAGAATCTTCGATTTTAGACCTTAATGGTGAAATTGGATTACATCCGGTACTAACGGGTATGCAAGAAATGTTTCAAGAAGGTAATTTGGGAATAGTTCATAGTGTAGGATACCCAGAGCAAAATAGATCTCATTTTCGGTCGAAGGATATTTGGAGTTCTGGATTGATTGAAGCTCCAGCAACTTCAGGTTGGTTAGGACGAAAATTACAAAGTGACTATTCTACATATCCAGTGGATTTTCCTAGTGAAGATGAACCGCATCCTTTTGCTATTAATATGGGGCGTGGTGTTTCACAGACTTGTCAAGGTACCAAAGCTAATTTTAGTCATACTGTTGAAGATCCAACTGAAGTGTTTGATTTGAGTCAAGGAGATTTTGTTCATGATGGATCCTGTAATAGTAACCAGTTAGAATATATAAATGAATTAATAAACCAAACGAATTTATACGGAGCAGAAATTAACAAGGCCGATGCTGCAGGGAATACACTTTCTCAAAAATATGATGAGAATAATGAATTAGCTGTTCAATTTAGAAATGTTGCCAAATTAATTTCGGGAGGGCTGCAAACCAATATTTATATACTTAATGTTAATGGGTTTGATACACATGGGAGTCAAGTAGATGAATTAGATGCTACTGCGGGAGAACATGCTGATTTACTGAAAGCAGTTTCTGATGGGATTTCTGCATTTCAAGATGATTTAAAACTTCTAAACTTGGAGGAAAGGGTGATTGGAATGACGTTTTCAGAATTTGGGCGTCAAATTGCCTCCAATGCTAGCTATGGTACGGATCATGGAGATGCTGCCCCTCTTATGATGTTTGGTGCTTGTTTGGACTTTACTATTTATGGAAATACTCCAGATATATCTAACACAATTATAAAACAGGACGCTGTGCCTTTACAGGTAGATTTTAGAGATGTTTACGCATCTGTATTAAAGGATTGGTTTGGTGTTCCAACTTCTGAAATTCAAGCGCTATTTGAACAAAGCATAAACTATCATAGTTTGATTAGTTGTAAAGTAGATCTTGGATTAGAAGAAGAGCTCGAATTTGTAGCGCTAAATATTTTCCCAAATCCTACTTATGATAAAACTACTATTCAATTTGTTTGTCAATCAGAATGGGTGAAAATTACTCTTTTTGATGTAATGGGTGGAGAAGTGAAAACTGTAGTGGATACAACTTTAAGAAAGGGATCTCATGATATAGTAATTGATTTATCAGAATTAAATAGTGGATTTTATCTGGTATCAATTCAAAAAGAATCAGGTTCTCTGACCTCAAAGGTGCAAAAAAAATAGACAGAATGGAAGTTCTTCTACTTATAGTTTACGTATTGATTTTAAAGGGGTTTTAGGATAATAAGCACTTAAAAAAAACTTCCATTTTAAGCCTAATAAATGTGGGTCAAAGGTATAAGTTATCTAACTTTTTGGAGGTTGATATTGAACTCTTTAATAACAAGCTAAAAAATAATAATTTTTAACAGCAGCGGCGTTATAAAACTGTCCTACTTTTTGTAGCAACTTCAAAACCCTAATATTTAAAAGTTTAAAACATGAAAAAAGCCACTCAAAGAGTGGCTTTTTTTAACGTATATATGAAAATATTTACTTTGTAATAACTACACCTGTTGTATAGATCTTACCTTCGGCAAGAACTCTAACGAAGTATAATCCTCCGTCAATATCAGTTGTTTCAAACTGAGTGACATTCCCAGAAACTGAGCTTATGTTTTGTTGTTTAACCAGTTTACCTATAGAATTATATAATTCAATAGAACTGTTTTGTGCGTTAATATTTCCTAAGTTGATATTTACAACATCAGAAGCCGGATTAGGATAAACAGCAATTACATTTGCAACAACTTCTTTAACATTGGTAGTGATTCCACAATTAGCAGTAACATCTACAGAAGCTCTTCCACATGGTCCAGCTCCTCCAGCAGTGAAAACCCAGTTATAAGCACCAACATGTATATTTTGGAAAATTTGAGGGTAATGTCCTTGAGGTGGCTGATTAATACCTGTAATTTCAGCAATTGCATCATAAGAATAACTTGTGTTACTAAATCCTATATCTATTCCTGTACTTGCAACATTGGTTTGTATTAAAATATTACTTCCAATGAATCCCATTTCATAATTACCCGCAGGTAATTTAATTCCAAGCTGGATAGTATTCAAAGGGTAAGAGGACCAATTCGCCCATTCAATATCATCATCATTTATTGGAATCTCTTTAGTTTCTATAATATTATCAGTACCAAATTCATAGATTGTAACTTTTATCGTGTGAACTCCTCCACCAGCTTTATAACCTAAAACAAAATCAATAGACTCAATAGTGGTGCTCTTAAACGTATTAAAAACTATTCTATTATTATTATAAGTCAAATTATTTTTTTGATTATATAGGAAATGGCCAGCTGAATAAGCAGCAGTACCACCTACTGTAACTGTTTTACCAGCAGCTTCTTCAAAGTAAAATGTTTTCGTTTCATCATCTTCAACTAGGTTGTCATCTACTATTAATGAAGCGCCAGTTCCGATTGGTTCTCCACCAGTAGGAACATCATAGAAGTTATAATCACCTTCTCCACCTGTAACAGTTAAAGTAACTTGAGTAGGTGAAGTTGTTGAACAAAACTCTCCATTATTAGAAGCTATAACTTGAAGGGTTTGAGTCCCGCCATCAGAAACAATAATTTCATCAGATCTTAAACAGTTATTTTCACCAGTAACTTCTGCTTTATATGTTCCAGGTGCATTCGCTGTGTAAGAAGTAGCGGTAGCTCCGCCTATTTCAATATTGTCTTTATACCATTTAATTGATTCAACTAAATCAAGTACAATAGTAGCATCCAATGTAACAGATATCCCTTGACAAAGACTAACATCATTCCCCAATTCAGGAGTTGAACAAGTTGTTAAAGCAACCACAACTTCATCTTCTTCTGTACAAGAAGATGGCCATACCGATCTCGAAACAACAACTTTATAGGTTCCAATTCCGGTAGCTGTATATGTAGTTCCTGAAGCGCTCCATTGCTCTTGGCCATCCTTAAACCATTTAATCGTTTCACCATTTTTAAGCGTAATGTTAGCATCTAAAATAATTGGATCTACCGCAAATGATTTGTCACTTCCTAAATCAGGTTTAGAACATATAATTACCTCTTCAGAAACAACGATTTCGTCTTCCTCAGAACAATCTGTTCCTGTTACAACAATTTTATATGTTCCAACTTGGGTCGCCTTATACGTAGTAGCAGTGTTCCACAGATCGGAACTATTTTTGTACCATTTAATCGTTTCACCATCTTGAAGCGTAATATTAGCATTTAAAATAACAGAACCTCCTGATAATTCTACATCATTACCAAAAGCAGGTAACGGGCAAGTAGGACCCTCTCCTTCATTATAAATCACAATTTGATCTTCCTTAGTACATCCCGGTCTTGTAGTAGCAGCTTTATAAGTTCCTGCTTCAGTTGCTGCGTATGTTGTTCCGGTTTCTCCACCAAGAAGATTTCCATCTTTATACCATGCAATAGTTTCTCCGCTTTGAAGTGTAACGTTAGCTTCTAATGTTGCCGAACCTCCAATAAGTTCTTTATCCTTTCCTAATGCAGGTTCTGAACATATAAATACTTCAGCTGAAACAATGATTTGATCTTCCTTTATACAATCTGTTCCTGTCACAACAGCTTTATAAGTACCAGTTGCAATTGCAGTGTATGTTGTTCCGTTTTCTCCTCCGATAATATTACCATCTTTATACCATGCAATAGTTTCACCGCTTTTAAGAGTAATATTAGCGTCTAAAGATATTGTACCTCCAGAAAGTTCAATATCCTTTCCTAATGCAGGTTCTGAACATGGGATTATTTCAACTGTAACAACGATTTTATCTTCCTTAGTACAATCTGTTCCAGTTACAACGGCTTTATAAGTTCCTATATCAGTAATAAGGAGTGTTGTACTTGTCGCCGCATCAATTAAGGATTCTCCTTTATACCAGGCAATTGTTGCTCCGGCTTTAAGTGTAATATTTGCATTTAAAGTAATCGAACCTCCAATAAGTTCTTTATCACTTCCTAATGCGGGAGTAGAACAATTAGTTACATCAATATTTTGAAAATCACAAGACGTGTACTTTACCATGGTACCTCCATTATTACATACAGTAGCATATTCCCCCATGTCTTCATTTGAAATTTCAGTTGTGTTAAACCCAATTAACGACATGTAGTATTTATATAACTTTGATCTTAAAAGCGGTTTAGCATTTGCACCACGACATTCTACATCACCGTTAATAATATTAACAGTATGTAAAAATCCTTTTTTACCCATGTTTCCCGATGAATATGAGGTAGCAGATTCATCATAAATTTCTTGCATTACTTGGTGGCATGAAGGCTTCGGACATTGTGGAGTCATCCAGAACCAAATAGCACTTAATAATGCTAATTCACCATCTTGCTCTAATAAATCGGGATTATTAACTAAGGTTTTGTTGTTAAAGTAGAAATCGCTGAAGTTTCCATAATTATAGTGGTAGGAAAGTTGAATAGGTCCTCTTCCGTAGTAACATTTGCCTGGAGCGGGTTGGTAATCGATTTTTGAACCAGTTGTGTAACAGTTTGTAGTTTTATTTTGGGCTCTTTGTAATGGAGTAGATCCTGGCCCAAGTTCTCTTAAAAAATAAAGCCCCCATTTCCCGTGGTCTCCGCTCGATCCTGTTCCAACATCATTTCCCCATCCACCAGTTGTTTCTTTTGTAATGTTAGCTAAGAATGCTGATAGTTCTCTCTTGTCATTGTAATTATTTCCAGTATTACAAAATGTCGAGTAGTCAACTGTATAATCAGCTCCAAGCCATGAAGATGATGTTATAACATAAGTCCATGATGGACCGTCCTTTTTTGTAACAGCAACAGAAGTTCCTTGACCATCGGATCCTGAAGAGAATGTTACGCTGTAATCAGAGAGTTTATCAACTGCAGAAATGAACTTTGCATATGAATAAAAATCATCGGTTGCTCCTTGTGGGTGACCAGCTTTGGCTCTGTTTGGGAAAATGTTGTTCCAATCAGACGATGAGATTAGGTTGGCAATATTTTGGTTTGTAGCACTAGTGCTAAAAACACTCAAAAAAGCCACTAGAGTAATTATTAATATTTTCTTCATTGAATTTGGTATTAAACCTACGAGAGGCTGTTTAGTTCTATAACGGCAAAGATACAAATTAAAAATAAACCGGAACAGTCCTAAATTAAAAAAAGTAGACTGTGGTTAATGGTTGTTGATGTTATTAGTCAAATTAGCACATAAAAAAACGGCTCTTTTTGATATGTTAATTTGAAGTGCAATATGGTGGTTCTATAGGGTGAGTAGAAATAGCTTCACGTTTTCGTTTCATGAATTTATTTTCAGTAGAGTCAACGGGAGATGATCCGAACTTTTTTATTGAAGACCTCACAGTTATTACTTAGTTTTTAATGCAGCCCAAGGTTCCAATTATCAAACTTTTTGGAGGACGATATTCAGCTCATTAATGACAATCAAAAAAAAGTTATATTTAATATATCTGTGGACACGTCTCCTTTATTTGAATAAACAGCACGATAGTCACTAATATAAACGTTTACAAAACATAATTAGATGAAATATTCCCTTTCAATATTAAGTTTGCTAATAGCTTTCACAACAATGGGCCAGTCCACGGATTCGAGCCTTTTTACTCTATCTCAAAATATAAATTTAGAACTTGGATCTGCATTCTATTATAGAGATGG
>MDTF01013515.1_pt1 | contig 23571 bp, 23 predicted proteins | sample 811191 | NCBI WGS metagenome assembly MDTF01 (sample SAMN05326649, study PRJNA326480) | marine metagenome | isolation source: seawater | place: Southern Ocean | collected 2011
AAAATTCGAAAATAATTTTAATGCCATTTTAAGAGATAAATAATTATGTATTCTACCAATATTGAAACCCAACTTCAAAACACAAAAACTAAGTCTAAAAGTAAATCAGAGTTTTACAATTTAAGTATCGATTTATTTAACGACTTTAATCTAGACATTTTAAAAGAAAAAAATATTTATCATATTAATGATATAAAGAAAACTTGTATAAATTATCGTCTTAGATTTTTAAATTCCAATTATTTCAAAGGGGATATTCCGAAAAATGCTAAATTAAAATTAAAAAAATTTAAAAATGAACAAAGATTAAATGTATTGAATTTAAAAATCATGGCTCCATCAAAGCTTTTTAAACTTAAAAACGCTGATGATCCTTTATTATTTTGCAACATTGGAAATGGTTATTATTATTTAATTGATAAATGGGGAAGTGATTTAAGTTTTTTTAGAAGAATATCGATGTGGCCATTTAAATCTTTAACAAATATTCTATTTTTTATTGCTTTAATAAGCTTTATTCCTACACTAATTATTCCAAAAGGCTTATTTGTTTATGAGAATTCTCCAAATACTGAATTCTTCATTACTTATCTATTTATGTTAAAATCAATAGTAGCAATCGTTTTATTTTTTGGTTTTTCACTTGGAAAGAATTTTAATAAAGCTATTTGGAATAGAAAATATTTTAACTAAAAATGAAAAATGATTTTGTCATGATTTTTCATGGATCTATGATCTATTCAAATAGAATAATCAACGAACTTATTTCAAACAAAATCAATCCAATTATTAAAAACGTAAATGAATCCGCAAGACTAGCAGGATTTGGTATGATAAATGAACAAAAAATAAAGATTTATGTTCATTTAGATGAAATTGTTATATCAAAAAAATTAATAAAAAATTTAAGAATATAACTTATTTCTTAAATCTTGAACTTTAGAATCGTTCATATATGAATCGAAAGTGCCTAATCTATCTATAACTCCATTTGGAGTTAATTCGATGACTCTATCTCCTACGGACTTTGCAAATTCAAAATCATGAGTAGTTATAAAAACATTTCCTTTAAATTTTTTAATAGAATTGTTAAGAGTCGTTATCGATTCTAAATCTAAATGACTAGTAGGTTCATCAAACATTATCACGTTAGAACGCAACATCATCATGCGCGATAGCATACATCTAACTTTTTCGCCTCCCGATAATACGTCAGATGTTTTTAATGCTTCTTCACCACTAAAAATCATTTTACCTAAAAAACCTCTAATAAAAACTTCTTCCCTTTCTTCATCGTTTTTGGCCCACTGTCTTAACCAATCTACCAAACTTAACTTATTGTTAAAAAAAGAACTGTTGTCCAATGGCAAGTAGGACTGAGAAGTTGTTATTCCCCAGTTGAATTTACCATCACCTGAATTAATTTCATTATTAATTATCTGATAAAAAGCTGTTGTAGCTCTTGTATCTTTAGAATATAAGACAACCTTTTCACCTTTATTTAAATTAAAACTAATCTTATCAAATAAAACACTAGTTGAGTCAGAATAAGATAAATTATCAACACTTAGGATTTGATCTCCTGCTTCTCTATCTGAATTAAAAATTATCGCTGGGTATCTTCTTGATGATGGCTTGATGTCTTCGATTTTTAAATTATCTAACATTTTTTTTCTAGATGTAGCTTGTTTTGATTTTGAGGCATTTGCACTAAATCTAGCTATGAAATCCTCTAACTCTTTTTTCTTTTCTCCTGATTTTTTATTTTGTTGAGTTTTTTGTCTTAACGCAAGCTGACTTGATTCATACCAAAAAGTATAATTTCCAGAAAAATGATTGATTTTACCAAAATCTATATCTGAAATATGTGTACAAACTGAATCTAAGAAATGTCTATCGTGTGACACAACTATTACAGTATTGTCAAAATTAGCGATGAAATTTTCTAACCATTTTATTGTTTCAAAATCTAAATCATTTGTTGGTTCATCCATTATTAATACATCAGGATTTCCAAATAAAGCTTGAGCCAGTAATACTTTAACTTTTTGTGTTCCATCTAACTCTTTCATTTCTTTATAATGAAGATCTTCTTTTATATCTAAATTTGATAATAACGCTGCTGCATCACTTTCAGCATTCCACCCATCCATTTCTTCGTATTCTAATTGCAAGACTCCTACTCTATCACTGTCTTTTTCAGAAAAGTCAGGATTGGAATAAATATCGTCCATTTCCTTTTTAATTTTAAATAATACTTTATTTCCTCTCATTACGGTTTCTAAAACTTGTTTGTCATCAAAAGCAAAATGATCTTGTTCTAACACAGACATTCTCTTTCCTTGCTCTAAATGAACATTTCCAGAGTTGGGTTCAAAAATTTTAGAAATTATTTTTAAAAAAGTAGATTTTCCTGCACCATTTGCTCCTATAATTCCATAGCAATTTCCTTTAACGAAAGATGTATTAACATCATCAAATAATACTCTTTTTCCAAATTGAACAGATAGGTTATTAACACTTAACATATTATATTATTTATTTTAATAAGTTGGCAAACTTAATAAAATCAAATTTATGATTATTCTAAATTTATCTTTAAATTAAAAAACTATAATTAATAGATTACAAATGAAAAAAAAAAATCTGATTTGTCTAATGTTTATTTTGTTATCCTCATGTAATTTTAACAATAATAAAGTTTCCTATTTTACAGGGAAAATCATTAAAAAAACAACTGATAAAATATCTATATTAAAAGATGAATACATATTAAATGAAACTCTTATTTCTAATGATGGAGTTTTTTTTATGAGTCTAGATTCGATTAAAGACGGACTTTATAATTTTAAACATCTACCAGAATTTCAATATGTATTGTTTGAAAATGGAGACAGCCTGGTTCTTAGATTAAATGCATTAGATTTTGATGAATCCTTAGTCTTTAACGGAAAAGGATCATCTAAAAATAATTTTTTAATTGACATCTTTTTAAGTCATGAAAATGAAGAAAATTATTTAAATTCTAATTTTAGAGAAAATCCTTATAATTTTAAAAATATAATTGACTCTTTATTAAATATTAAACAATTACAGTTTGAGGATTTTAAAAAACTTAAAAAATCAAACAAAACAAGCGAATTAATTATTGAACATGCAATTAAATTACCATTATATTTGAAGTTAGAAGCATATCTATCAGGTTTGAAAACAAAAGAAGAATTGAATATGTCATCTGAAAATTTTTATAATTTTAGAAGTGACATAAATCTAAATATTGAAGAGCTCTCTAATTTTAAACCTTATTTAGATTACATTATCTTGAGGACTAATAATGAATCAGGAATTGATTTTAATTCTTTCTCAAATTTAGATTTACAATTTAATTTAGATAGAATAAAATTTGTTAATGCTACAATAATAAACCCTGTTTTAAAATCAAAAATATTAAGATATATAGCTTTCGAATATTTACTTAAAGAAGATATTTTAATTGATATAGAGACTTTCCTAAATATGTTTTTAGAAATCTCCGTTGATCAAAAAACTAATTTAGAAATTAAACAACTGTATTCTAACATTTCTTTTCTTCAAAAAGATAAATATCTCCCAGAAATTGAGTTAACAAACACTTATGGTAAAAGCAAAAATATCACTGATTTTATTTCAAATAAGCCTATAATTTATATTTTCTGGTCTTATGAACTGAACTCTCACAAAATCACCTTATTTGATAAAGTTTTTGATTTTATAAAATCAAATAACAAATACAACTTTCATTGTATTAATATAAATTCAAGTAAAATTAAATGGAGAGAATCTTTAAGTTTTATTAAAAAAAATAATAACATTAAACATTTTATTGCTAATGATTTTAATAATATGAGTAAAAAAATGATATTAAACAATCTTAATAAAACAATAAAAACAGATAGAAAGGGTAAAATAATTTCTATCTCCAGTATAAATAATCTAAATAAATTTAATTAATTTCCTTTTTTAAAATCAGAAAGAAATTTTTCTAAACCACTATCTGTAAGTGGATGTTTAATTAGACCTTTAATAGAAGTCAGTGGACCTGTCATTACATCAGCACCTATTTTTGCGCAATCAATAACATGCATTGTATGTCTTACAGAAGCTGCTAAAATTTGAGTATCAAAAGCATAATTATCATAGACAGTTACAATTTCCGAGATCAAATTGAGTCCGTCAGTTGAAATATCATCTAACCTTCCTATGAAAGGAGAAACATAAGTAGCTCCTGCTTTAGCTGCTATAAGAGCCTGACCAACGGAAAATATCAGAGTGCAGTTTGTTTTAATTGATTTATTTGAAAAATGTTTTATTGCTTTTAATCCGTCTAAAATCATTGGAATTTTTACAACAATTTGAGGATGAAGATTTGCTAAAACCTCTCCTTCTTTAACCATAGCATTAAAGTCCGTTGAAATTACTTCGGCAGAAACATCTCCATCAACTATATCACATATTTTTACATAATGATCTAAAATATTTTGGTGACCGGTAATTCCTTCTTTAGCCATTAATGATGGATTAGTTGTAACACCATCTAAAACACCCAAATCTTGTGCTTCTTTAATTTGATCAAGATTAGCTGTATCTATAAAAAATTTCATAAAATATAAATTTAATTGTTACTGTAATTTAAAAGTATTTTTTCAAATAATCTATCAGGTAAAATACTTTTTAAAATTATTGAAAATTTCTGAATAAAAGAACCTACTTTGTAATGAACTTTAGGATTATTTAATTCAATTATTTTATAAATTAATTTCGAAATTTCAATTGGTGAACCTGCATTTTTCACATGTTTATTTGCAGAATTTATAACATTAGAATAATCATCGTTATAAAAGGATGTTTTATTTATCGTAGTATTTATTCTTCTTGAAGCAATATTAGTTTTAAAATCACCAGGAGCAACATTCACGACTTTAATATTAAATTTTTTTAATTCCATACTAAACACCTCTCCTATGATTTCAAGTGAACTTTTTGTAGCACTATATATTCCTCTGTAAGGTGTGCCAAAATAACCTAAAACTGATGTGATATTAATAATCAAACCTTTATTGTTTTCTCTCATTGATGGAATACACTCCTTTATAATAGATATTGGTCCAAAAAAATTAGTTTGAAAAGCACTTTTCATATCTAATTCAGATGTTTCTTCCAAAGGACCCATTATTCCAATTCCCGCGTTATTAATCAATACATCTATTTTCCCTTCTTTTTTCTTTACATATTTAATACAATCCTTTATTTCAATATGATTGTCAATATTACATTTTAATAACTCAAAATCTTTAATATCATATTTTTTCGGATCTCTGCATGTACCATAAACCTTTAAACCTTTTGAAGTCAAATAAATAGCAATAGATTTTCCTATTCCTGAAGAAGCACCAGTAATAACAACAGTCTTAGTCATAATATAAAAAAAAGGGCAAGCTACTTATATCACACCGCTACGACCAAAGACCCTTGCTGCGTTCCCGCCCTGGGGGATTAAATGGGAGCTGGTTGTATAAGACTTGCCCTATGCAAATATAAATGTTTTTATAATTTACACCTAAGGTTAAATATTTATATTTGGAACTATATTAAACTGATCATTTTGAATTATAAAATATTATTATTTCTTTTTTCTCTAACAATAGTTTCTTGTGGAACAATAGTAAAAAAAGAATATTCTTTAAAAATTTCTAAAAACTCAGATTTCTTAAAAAATGGTGATAAAATAATTTTATTAATAAATAATCCAAACAACGATAAAATTCAAGACATTCAATTCAAAATAAATGACTCTTTAATTAGTAAAAAATATATTTTAAACAATAAGCTAGGTAAAAACATGATTCAAGTATCTTTCTTGGTTAATAATAAAGTATATAATTTGAGTGAAGAAATTATAATTTTTTCAAACATTAAACCTAAACTTTTTTCTTATGAAATTATCAATGAATTTGATCATGATATAACTTCATATACTCAAGGTTTAGAGTTTGATAACGAATTTAATCTCTATGAAAGCACGGGACAATATGGTTACTCTTCATTAAAAAAAATTGATTTTAAAACCGGCACCATATTAAATAAATTATTTCTTGACAAGTCTTATTTTGGTGAAGGGTTGACTATAATAGGAAATAATTTATTTCAATTAACATGGAAGCAAAAAATTGGATTTCTTTATGATAAAAATAATTTTGAATTAATTAAATCTTTTAATTACAATAAAAGTGTTGAAGGATGGGGATTATGTAACAACGGAATTAATATTTATAAATCTGATGGATCTGAAAAAATATGGATTTTAGACCCTGAAACTCTGACTGAATTATCTTACATAAGTGTTGTAACTAATAATAAAATAATAACTAAAATAAATGAATTAGAATGGTATAATGGAAAAATATATGCCAATACTTATCAATTCAACAAAGAAGTTGGGTTAATAATTGATCCTCTTTCAGGAAGTGTTGAGGGGGTAATTGATTTTAAAGGCTTAAGGGATAGGGTTAAACAACACAGTAAGTTGGATGTGCAAAACGGAATTGCTTTTCACAAAAAAAGAAATACATTTTTTGTAACAGGAAAAAATTGGAATAAATTATTTGAAATTAAAATATTTGAGAATTAATAATTAAATAATTCTTTTCCTTTCATTAATTCATTAACATCTTTTTTAACTTCACCTATTACTTTGTCATTATCATTATTCGTAATTACTTTGTCAATTAAATCGACAATTTTAATCATATCTTTCTCTAACAACCCTCTTGTGGTGATTGCAGGTGTACCAAAACGAATACCAGAGGTAATAAAAGGTGATTTATCGTCAAATGGTACCATATTTTTATTTGCTGTTATATCAGCTTTAACTAAAGCTAATTCTGCATCTTTTCCTGAAATATTTTTATTTCTCAAATCTATTAACATCATGTGATTGTCTGTTCCTCCAGAAATGATGTTATAATCCTTTTCTATAAACGCTTTAGCCATAGCTTTAGCATTTTGTCTTACTTGAACCATATAAACCATAAAATCATCTTTCAAGGCTTCTCCAAACGCAATAGCCTTTCCTGCAATTACATGTTCTAGGGGACCGCCTTGATTACCGGGGAAAACAGCGAGATTTAACAAGGAAGACATTTTTTTTAAAGAACCATTTTTTAATTTTAAACCAAAAGGATTGTCAAAATCTTCACCCATTAATATCAAACCTCCACGAGGACCTCTTAAGGTTTTGTGAGTTGTTGTAGTTACTACATGACAATGAGGTATTGGGTCGTTTAATATTCCTTTAGCTATTAGTCCAGAAGGATGTGATATATCTGCCATTAAAAAAGCCCCTACACTATCGGCAATTTCTCTGAACCTTTCAAAATTAATATCTCTAGAGTAAGCAGACGCACCAGCAATAATTAATTTTGGTTTCTCATGCAAAGCAATCTTTAAAATATTTTCATAATTTAAAATTCCAGTATCTTTTTCCACCCCATAGAAAGAGGGATCATATAACCTTCCACTAAAATTAACTGGAGAACCATGAGTAAGATGACCGCCGTGAGATAAATCAAATCCCAAGATCTTATCACCAGGACTCAAAAAAGCGTGATATACAGCCGTATTTGCTTGGGAACCTGAATGGGGTTGAACATTAGCATAAACAGCGCCAAAAAGTTCTTTTGCCCTTTCAATAGCAATAGTTTCTATTTCATCTACAACCTCACACCCACCATAATATCTTTTTCCTGGGTAACCCTCTGCATATTTATTAGTAAGAACAGATCCAGTAGCATTCATTACAGCAGGACTGGTGAAGTTTTCAGAAGCAATAAGCTCTATTCCGTTTAATTGTCTTTTTTCTTCTTTTTTAATAAGTTCAACAATTTCTTTATCTATTCTCATAATCAAAATTTAAAGTTCAAATTTAAGCATCAACAAAAAGTTTACCTAAATATTTTTGAAATAAAAACAAATAATTATTAATAAAGAATTAACAATTTAAACTATGTATTTATTAATATTGGAAAAAGAAATATCCAAATGAGATGTATGAAAAATTACATTATTATCTTTCAGTAAAATAATTTGAGGAGATTCATGGTAAATTGAATAATTTTCTGCTATTTCACTAGATAAAGATTTCATTTTTAAAACATCTATAAATATATATTCTGAAATATTTGCTTCCTTACTAAAATCTGATTCAAATCTTGAAAAAGCAATTCTGCTAACTATACATCTTGGAGAATGTTTAAATAATAAAACATAGTTTTTGTTAAAATTCAATAACTCATTAAATGAATTAATTTGATTCCAATCTATTTTTGACATATATATATTAAATATACTTGTTAACTTTACAGCTTGAATAAAAAAGTAAATATAATAAATAAGCGAGCAAAGTTTGAATACATTTTAATGGATCAATTCTCTGCAGGTATTGTTTTGACTGGAACTGAAATAAAGTCTATTAGAGAGAGTAAAGCTTCAATTTCAGAAGGTTTTTGTGAGTTCAGTGATTCTGGAGAGTTATTTATTATAAATATGTTTATTGATGAATATTCCTATGGAAATCAGTTTAATCACAAAACTAGAAGTGAAAGAAAACTACTATTGAACAAAAACGAACTGAAAAAACTGTCAAAAGAAGTTAGAAATACTGGTCTTACAATTGTTCCCCTGAAAGTATTTATTAATGAAAAAGGATATGCTAAAGTTCTTATTTCCTTAGCTAAAGGAAAAAAACTCTATGATAAACGTCAAACTCTAAAAAACAGAGAAAATAAGGTGCAATTAGCCAGAATTAAAAAAAATAATTAACTCTTATTTCTTAACATTGGGACAAAATTAAAATCTCCTAGTATATTTTTTTTGTATTTATTTTTACTTACCCTAACTATATGTGTCATTTTCTGAGTATTGTTTCCAACAGGGATTACCATACTTCCTCCAATTTTTAACTGAAGAAGAAGTTTTTTTGGTATTTCAACAACACCAGCTGTTATTAAAATCTTATCAAAAGGTGCATGTTCTTTAATTCCTAAATAACCATCTCCATATTTGATTAACTCAGGTTTATAACCGAGTAAAGGCAATTTTTTAATAACTTTTCTGTATAAATCATGTTGTCTTTCAATTGTATAAACTTTAGCTTTTAGTTTAACTAAAATTGCTGTTTGGTACCCTGAACCTGTTCCAATTTCTAAAATTTTATCATAATCTTTCAAATTCAATAATGATGTTTGAAAAGCCACTGTATATGGTTGTGAAATAGTTTGATTAGATCCGATTGGAAAAGCTTTGTCTACATATGCATGTGACTCAAAATCTTTACCAATAAAAAAGTGTCTTGGTATCTCACTAATCACCCTCAAAACTTGTTTACAATTAATTCCTTTTTTGATAAGCTCTTCGACTAATCTTTTCCTTAATCCTTTGTGTTTAGATGTATCTTTCAAATGATTTTAATTAAAAATAAAAATAAGAATTGTATTTTTGGAAAAAAAATAAATGATAAAAGCTGGTGTTATTGGTGCAGGTCACCTAGGTTCAATTCATCTGAAATTATTAAATCAGTCAATTTTTTTTAAACTGGTAGGTTTTTTTGATATAAAAAAAGAAATTTCTTTGAAAAATGATTTTATTTATTTTGATAAAATGATTGATTTAATTGAAGCTGTTGATGCAATTTTTATTTGTAGCAATACTCCAAATCATCACAAAATCGCTAAAATATGTATAAAAAAATCTAAACATATTTTTATTGAAAAACCTATAACAAGTACAGTTGAACAGGCTGTTGATTTAGTTAACTTATCAAATAAAAAAAACATTAAGGGACAAGTTGGTCATGTAGAAAGGTTTAATCCTGCCTTTTCCTGTCTAAATAATACTATAGAAAATCCAAAATTTATTGAGTGTCATAGGTTAGCTGAGTTCAATCCAAGAGGAAATGATGTTTCAGTTGTGTTAGATTTAATGATACATGATATAGATATAGTATTAAGTGTAGTTAAATCTAAACCAACTAATGTTAGTGCTAATGGAGTATGTGTAATTAGTGAAACTCCCGATATATGTAATGCTAGAGTAGAATTTGAAAATGGTTGTGTAGCTAATTTTACAGCTAGCAGGATTTCTTTAAAAAATATGAGAAAAACACGTTTTTTTCAATCAAATGCATATATTTCTGTTGATTTTCTTGAGAAAAAAACCGAAGTAGTTCAAATAAAAGAGATTAATAATATTGAAGATAAATATGCAATGGTTATAGAGAATTCCTCTGGAAAGAAAAAACAAATAGTTTATAATAACCCAGAAATAAAAGAAAGCAATGCAATTGTTGAGGAGCATAATGCTTTTGCAAGATCAATATTAGAAGATAAAGTTCCCGTTATAAATTTAAAAGATGGTTTAGATGCGTTGAAACTAGCTAATCAAATATTAAATAAAATACAATGAGTATTTCATTAAACTTAGATAAAATAAAAAAAGAAATTCCTAAAAATGTTTTATTGGTTGCTGTTTCAAAAACAAAACCCGTTGAAGATCTTGAAAATGCATACAAATCTGGACAATTACATTTTGGAGAAAATAAAATTCAAGAACTAATTGCTAAGGAAAATGCTCTCTCTAAGGACATTAAATGGCATATGATTGGACATTTACAAAGAAATAAAGTAAAACTTATAGCACCATTTATTTATTTAATACACAGCGTTGATAGCATTAAATTGTTGAAAGAAATTGATAAACAGGGAGGGAATAATAATAGAAATATAAATGTTTTAATTCAAGTGGATATTTCTAATGATGAAACAAAATTCGGTTTTTCATTTGAAGAAATTAATAGTATTTTTTCAAATAACGAATTAGATAAATTTAAAAATACAACTATTCAAGGCTTTATGGGTATGGCTAGTTATACAAGTGATAAAAATTTAATTAAAAATCAATTTACTAATCTTGAAAACCTTTTTAAAAAATTTAAAAAAACTCATTCACTTATGTTTTTATCTATGGGAATGAGTTCAGACTATAAAGAAGCAATTCAATGTAGTAGCAATGTTATTAGGCTAGGGAGTAATATTTTTGGTAGAAGAAATTAAATTAAAATATTTTGTATTCAATAATTGATGTAGAAACCACAGGTGGAAAATTTAACGAAGAAGGGATAACTGAAATTGCCATTTATAAATTTGATGGTATCAAAGTTATTGATCAATTTATTAGTCTACTTAACCCTGAAATTCCTATACAACCATTTGTTCAACAACTCACAGGTATTAATAACAAAATGCTGTCAAATGCTCCAAAATTTTATCAAGTAGCCAAAAGAATTTTAGAAATTACTGATAACACTATTTTAGTAGCTCACAATTCATCATTTGATTATCGAATGATGAAAGTCGAATTTGATAGGTTAGGTTATGATTTTATAATTCCTCAGTTATGTACGGTAAACCTATCTAAAAAATTAATTCCAGACATGGAATCTTATAAGCTTGGTAAACTAGTTAAATCATTAGGAATACCCATTTCTAATAGGCATAGAGCAGCAGGAGATGCAATGGCAACAGTCGAATTATTCAAACTGCTGTTAATTAAAGATAAAAGCAAACAGATTGTAAATAAAATCATAAAAAAAGAAGATGTAAAAATCAAAAACAAGTTTATAAAAATTATTCAAGATTTAAAAAATGTAACAGGTATATATTATTTATATAATGAAATTGGAAAAATAATATATATAGGTAAAAGTAAAAATATTAAAAATAGAGTTAATCAACATTTAACTGGAAACACTAATAAATCTTTAAAAATTCAACTTGAAGTAAGCTCAGTTTCATTTGAAAGTTGTGGTAATGAATTAGTTGCCTTACTAAAAGAATCTGATGAAGTTAAAATTCATAAACCTAAGTTCAATAAACTTTTAAAAAAAGAGATTTTAAAGTTTGGTTTAGAATTATGTATCGATCAAAGAAATATGAAATTTTTAAGAATAATTCACTTTGATCAAAATTCAAAATATATTGAGACCTTTAGTTCTTTAAAAAATGCAAATAACAGACTAATAAGTGTTTATAAAAAATACGAAATCGAGGATCAAAAAAGTTTGATTAATAACATTAAAATTGAAAATTTTATTAAAGAATTTTCTTTTCCTTATTCAAATATGATAATTATTGATAAAGGAAGAAATATTGACGAAAAAAGTGTGATTTTAATAAAAGAATCTAATTACGTAGGCTATGGCTATTTTAATTTAAATTATCAAATAACTAATTATAACATATTAGAATCTTTAATTACAGAAAGCAATACCAGCCTAAATTCTAATAAGTTAATAATAGCATATATAAAAAAAAATAAAGTGGAAAAAATTATCAATACTGAAAAATTTAAGTGAAAAAAACTTTAATAACTGTTTCTGGCCCAACAGCTGTAGGTAAAACAAAATTTAGTTTAGATTTAGCTAAATTATTAAATTGTGAAATAATTTCAAGTGATTCAAGACAATTTTATAAAGAATTATCAATTGGTACTGCTGTTCCCTCAGAAAAGGAATTAAAAGACGTTAAACATCACTGTGTTCAGCATAAATCTATACTAGATAGTTACACAATAAAAGATTTTGAAAAAGAAGCATTAAAAATTATCGAGAATCAGTTTAAAAAAAATAAATATGTAATAATGGTTGGAGGTTCGGGTCTATACATGGATGCTGTTACTAATGGTTTGGACGAGTTTCCTGAAGTTGACAATGAAGTTCGTGAGGATTTGAATATAAAATTTCAAAAATTTGGTATCGTATATCTTCAAAAAAAACTTAAAAAATTAGATCCAAATTATTTTACAAAAGTCGACATAAAGAATCCTAGAAGATTAATTAGAGCATTAGAAGTCAGTATTTCTTCAAAAAAACCATATTCTTCATTTGTTGGAAGAAAAAAAGCTAATCATCCTTTTGATTTGTTTCATATTGGATTAAATATTGAGAGAAAGAAATTATATAATAGAATAAATTCAAGAGTAGATGAAATGATCAAAAGAGGTTTAGTTAATGAAGTTAAAACATTAATTAATTTTAAAAATTTAAATGCTTTAAACACTCTAGGTTATAAAGAATTATTTAATTTTTTGGAAAATAAAACAACCTTAGAAGATAGTATTCAAGAAATAAAGAAAAACTCGAGAAAATTTGCTAAAAGACAAATTACATGGTTAAGAAAAAAAAAAGAAATTTTATGGATAGATAATATTACAAAGGTCGAAGAAATAAAAAAAAACTATCTTGATTTCAAATAATCTTCTACATTTTTTTCTATTCTATTTTTAATATCGGAAATATCTGCTTTAACAAAAGTTGATCCTGTTATTTTTTCGTATAATTCTATATACCTATCAGATACACCTTTTATATACAAGTCATTCATTTCTGGGATAACTTGCCCTTTTGTTCCTTGAAAACCTTTTGAAATCAACCATTGTCTTACGAATTCTTTTGATAATTGCTTTTGAGGAGATTTAGAAAATTGTAGTTCTTTATAACTATCTAAATAAAAATATCTTGATGAATCTGGAGTATGAATTTCATCAATTAAAATAATTTCCCCTTTATTATTTTTTCCAAATTCGTATTTTGTATCTACCAAAATAAGCCCTTGATTGCATGCTATTTTAGAACCTTCGTTATAAAGCTTTAGTGTATAGTCCTCTAATTTTAAATAATCTTCTTCTTTAATAATATTTTTTTTAAGAATATCTGATTTTGAAATATCTTCATCATGGTTTCCACCTGCTGCTTTTGTCGTTGGTGTAATAATTGGTGTTGGGAATTTGTCATTTTCTATCATTCCTTCAGGCATATCCACCCCACATATTGATCTTATTCCTTCACTATACAACCTAGCTGCATGACCAGAAAGATAACCTCTAATTACCATTTCTATTTTAAATGGTTCACATATTGCACCAATTGAAACATTTGGATCTGGGGTATTTTCAAGCCAATTTGGTATAATGTGAGAAGTTGCATTTAACATCTTAGATGCAATTTGATTTAAAATTTGCCCTTTATACGGAATTCCTCTTGGTAATACTACATCAAAAGCTGAAAGTCTATCAGTTGCAATCATGACCAATGATTCATTATTTATATTGTGTACATCTCTAACTTTCCCTGAATACTTAGAAATTTGGTCAGAGAAACTAAAATCTGTTTTAATTATTGTATTCATTTAAAAAAATTAAGTTTTTAAGAGCTTTCATAAGCTTTAATTATTTTTTTAACTACGTGGTGCCTAATTACATCTGATTCGTCTAAATATACAATTTGAATATCTTCAATATTTTTAAGTATATCAATCGCTTCACTTAATCCAGAAATTAACTTTTTAGGTAAATCAACTTGACCAGGATCTCCATTAATCATAAACTTGGCGTTATTCCCCATTCTTGTTAAAAACATCTTCATTTGATTTTGTGTGGTATTCTGACCTTCATCAAGTATAACAAAAGCATTATCTAAAGTCCTTCCTCTCATATATGCTAATGGGGCAATTTCTATGACTCCTCTATTTATGTAATCATCTAATTTTTCAATAGCTATCATTTCTTTTAGAGCATCATACAAAGGCTGCATGTAAGGATCTAATTTATCTTTCATATCACCAGGTAAAAAACCTAAACTCTCGCCAGCTTCAACAGCGGGTCTAGTTAAAATAATTTTTTTAACCACTTTATCTTTTAAAGCTTTAACTGCAACTGCAATGCCTGTAAAAGTTTTACCAGTTCCAGCTGGACCAATGGCAAAAACCATATCATTTTTATCAAATGATTCCACAATTTTTATTTGGTTTACAGTATGAGCTTTAATTTCTTTCTTTCCATTTCCAAACAAAATAACTCTTTTATCAATTGACGTAAGAAGTTTGTTGCCTTTCCCTGACATAACTAAATCAATAGATTTATTATTAATCTTTATGTTTTGATTCATTAGAATAATTAAAGTATCTAAACGTATTTTTAAAGTATTAACTAATGTTTCTTCTCCGTTAGCTAAAATCCTGTCTCCCTTTGAAATAATTTTAAGTTTAGGAAAGTTGTTTTTGATTACTTTAATAGTATCATAATTTTTTTTTTCAAAAAAATCTGTTGGATGAATGTCTTTAATAAAATATTCTAATTTTTTCACTTAGCCTAGCAAATTATTTATTGGCAAGTTGTAAATTTATGTAATTTTTAATCTTAAATTTTATATTTCTATTAACAAATGAGTCTAATCACATTAACAACTGATTTTGGAAACAAAGATCATTTTGTAGGTTCTGTTAAAGGAGCTATTCATAGTGAAATTCCAAATGTTAATATTATAGAAATATCAAATGAAATATCTCCATTTAATATTATTGAAGGTGCTTATATAATTGAAAATGCATATAAAAATTTCCCAAAGGGTTCTATTCATATTTTAGGAGTTGATTCTGAAAAAAATCCTGAAAACAAGCATCTTGTATTGCTATTAGATGATCATTTTTTTATTTGTGCAGACAACGGGATAATGTCCTTAGTAGCAAAAAGAATAAAACCTGATAAAATCATTGAAATCAATATTCACAATTCAAATAGCTCAAGTTTTACGGTTTTAGATGTCTTTATAAAAGTAGCAGCTCATATTTACAGAGGAGGGTCAATTGACTTAGTTGGAAAAAGAATTAATAATTTAAGAGAACTTTATACAATCAGTCCTGTTTTAAATGAAAATAATAATGAAATTACAGGAAATGTAATTTATATTGATAATTATGAAAATATAGTAACAAATATTTCCAAAACAATTTTTGAAGATTTTGGTAAGTCTCGTTCTTATTTCATAAATGCTAGAAATTATAGATTTAACTCTATTGTAAATTCATATAGTGAGTCTATAAAGTTTGATGTTAGTAAGGAAATCAGAAAAGAAGAGGGAAAGAAAATTGCGATTTTCAATAAAGGTAACTTTTTAGAATTGGCAATATATAAAAGCAATCCATCAATTACTGGTGGAGCTAGCAGTCTATTTGGTTTAAAATATGGAGATGTGATTTCTGTCAAGTTCTATTAATTTAATGTATAAAGTGTTAATAAAAATTTTTTATATTAACATTATATTCTAATATATTTGCATCTTATATCAATAATTATGAATTTTATTGTTTCCAGTTCTTTATTATTAAAGAATATTCAAGTCTTAGGAGGTGTTTTAAATACAAACAATACTTTACCAATATTAGATTATTTTTTATTTGAAATATCCAAGAACTTACTTAAAGTTACAGCATCTGATTTAGAGTCTACGCTTTGTGCTAATATTGAAATTGAGTCAAATGACACTGTTACTGTCGCTGTTCCAGCAAAGTTACTGATAGACACTTTAAAAACCTTTCCTGAACAACCATTAACTTTTAATATTTTAGAAAATAACATTATTGAAATCAGTTCTAATCATGGTAAATACGCTCTAGCTTATGCAAAAGGAGATGAATTCCCAAAAACATTAACAATTAGTGATGCTTCAAACTCAACTATTTCCTCTCTAGTTCTTTATCAAGCAATTAATACTACGATTTTTGCTTCAGGAAATGATGACCTTAGGCCAGTAATGAGTGGAGTTTTTTTTCAATTTTCAAACGAAGGTTCAACATTTGTCGCTACAGATGCACATAAACTTGTAAGATACGTGAGAACAGATTATAAATCTGATAAATTGGTTGAGTTTATTATGCCAAAAAAACCTCTTAATATTTTAAAAGGAATTTTAGTAAATGATAATTATGACGTTAACATTGAATACAATGAAAGTAATGCAAAATTTACTTTTTCTAACTTATCTTTAATCTGCAGATTAATCGATGGTAAATACCCTAATTATGAAGCTGTTATACCTAAAGAAAATCCAAATGTATTGACAATAGATAGATCACTGTTCTTAAATTCTACAAAAAGAGTAAGTATATTTTCTAATAAGACTACCCACCAAATTAGGTTAAAAATAACAGGGAATGAATTAGTTGTTTCTGCTGAAGATTTAGATTATAGTAATAAAGCAGAAGAAAGACTTAATTGCAACTATAATGGAGATGATATAGAAATTGGTTTTAATTCAAGATTTCTTACAGAAATGTTATCAAATTTGAGCTCCAACGAAGTTAAATTAGAATTATCTCTACCTAATAGAGCAGGTATATTAACTCCTATGAAATCTGATTCTGATGCAGAACATGTGACAATGCTTGTAATGCCTGTAATGTTAAACACCTAAAGATAATAGTCCGTTCTAATAAAACTAGATTTTTTAGAGTCAATCATATCTCTTAAAATACTTTTATTTAATTCGTTGTCTTTTGAAGCAAGAAATGTTCTTATTGAGAACGATCTAAGAGCGTCATGTACGCTAAGAGTGGAAACAGCTGAATCTTTTCTTCCAGTAAAAGGATATATATCTGGACCTCTTTGACAGGCACTATTTAAGTTCACTCTACAAACTAGATTAACTAAAGAGTCTATTATTGGACCTAAAATACTAGCATCTTTTCCAAAGATACTGACTTGTTGTCCATAATTAGATGCAGCCATATAATCAATTGGTTTAGAAATATCATTAAATGAAACAACTGGAATTACTGGACCAAACTGCTCTTCATGATAGATTTTCATTTTATCATTTACAGGATATAGAATAGCAGGAAAAACAAAGTTTTTTTGTTTTTTACCTCCTTTCTTATTTATAATTGTAGCACCTAAACTAGTTGCATCTTTAATTAAATCTGAAATATACTTAGGCTTTGAAGGTTCTGGTAATGGAGTTAATAAAGTGTTTTCCCAAGGCATACCTAATTTTAAATCATCTACTTTTTTAGAAAATTTACTTAAAAACTCATCCTTTACATCTTCATGAACATATAAGATTTTAATAGCAGTACATCTTTGACCATTAAAAGAAAGTGTTCCAGAAAGACATTCTTCAACAGTTAGATCAATATCAGCATCATTTAATATTATTGCGGGATTTTTTGCTTCTAACCCTAAAACTAATCTCAATCTATTTTTTTGAGGATGTAAATCTTGTAATGAAATTGCAGATGAACTATGGCCAATTAAAGCTAAAACATCTACTTTTCCAGATTTCATAATTGGAGAAGCTATTTCTCTTCCTCTACCAAAAACTATGTTAACTACTCCAGGTGGAAAGGATTCTTTAAATGCGTCTAATAGCGGAGCAATTAATAAAACCCCATGTTTGGCAGGTTTAAAAATTGTTGTATTACCCATTATTATTGCAGGAATTAATAATGCAAATGTTTCATTTAAAGGATAATTGTAAGGTCCTAAACATAATACGATTCCTAATGGTCCTCTTCTTATTAAGGCTCTTACGCCTGAATTGTTTTGAAAATTCGCACCTTTTCTATCAACAATTTTATACTCTTCTATAGTATCATTTATATAGTCAACTGTTCTATCAAATTCTTTTTCAGAATCTTTTAAGTTTTTACCAATTTCCCACATTAAAAGTTTTACAACTTCATCTCTTTTTAGGGTCATCATTTTTACAAAATTCTTCATGCACTTTATTCTTTCATACACCTTCATTGTTGGCCATTCACCTTGACCCTGTTTAAAAGCATTTGTAGCTGAACGTAAAGCTTCCATCGCTAGATCTGCGCTCATCTCAGGTGTTGTTCCTAAAAGAATTGGTTCTTTATCATCAGAATCACAAAGTAATGTAGAAAATACATTTGCTTTTTTTCCATTCCACTCTCTAATCTGTCCATTAATAAGAAAGTCTTTATGATTGATTGTATTATTAATTTTAAATTGTTCAGGTATATTATTCATGTTCTATTTATTAAATCTGTTTCATTGAAGTCATTGAAGTTCTCAAATTTTTTCCTATAATTTCAACAGGATGATTTCTAATTAAATCATTTATTTTAATTAATTCTTGATTATTAATTTTACAACCCAATAGAAAAGGCTTACCTATATGATTAGGCTTTATATTATTCATAAAGTCAGAAAGGAGAGGTTTACAAGCATGATTAAATAAATAACAGCCGTATTCAGCCGTATCTGAAATAATTTTATTCATTTCAAAAAGTTTATTTTTAGAAATTAAATTTGCTATTAGTGGAGTTTCGTGTAGTGATTCATAGTAAGCAGATTCATCTATAATTCCAGACTTAGTCATTGTTTCAAAAGCTAACTCCACTCCTGCTCTTATAAAAGAAACTAATAAAAGACCATTATCAAAAAACTCTTGCTCTGTAATTTCGGTTTCACTTGATTTGGTTTTTTCAAACGAAGTTTCTCCTGTTTCTGATCTCCATCTTAATAAATCAATATCATCGTTATTCCAATCTTTCATCATAATCTTAGAAAAATCACCTGACATTATATCATCCATATGTTTTTGAAACAATGGCTTCATTATTTTCTTTAATTTCTCTGACAGATTAAATGCTTCGATTTTTGCAGAATTATTTAATCTATCCATCATGTTTGTTACCCCTCCATGCTTTAAAGCCTCAGTAATAGTTTCCCAGCCATATTGAATAAGTTTTGCAGCATAATTTGAATCTAACCCGTTTTCTATCATTTTATTAAATGAAAGAATAGATCCTGTTTGTAAAACCCCACAAAGTATTGTTTGTTCTCCCATTAAGTCAGATTTAACCTCTGCAACAAATGAAGATTCTAAAACTCCTGCCTTGTGGCCACCTGTTGAAACTGCATAAGCTTTAGCATATTCCAATCCATTATTATTAGGGTCATTTTCTGGGTGAACTGCAATTAAAGTTGGAACACCAAAACCTCTTTTATATTCTTCTCTAACCTCACTCCCTGGAGATTTAGGAGCGACCATAATTACTGTAATATCATTTCTAACTTTTAATCCTTCCTCAACAATGTTAAAACCATGTGAATACGATAGAATTGAATCATTTTTCATTAAAGGCATTAGATTGTTTACTACATCACTATGATTTTTGTCAGGAGTTAAATTAAGAACCATGTCTGCATTTGGAATAACCTGTATAAAAGTACCAACTGTAAAATCATTAGAACTAGCGTTCATATAAGAATCTCTTTTTTCATCAATAGCAGATTGTCTAAGAGCATATGAAATATTCAAACCAGAATCTCTCATATTTAATCCTTGATTTAAACCTTGCGCTCCACAACCAACTATAACAATATTTTTATTTTTTAAAATACTAATTCCATTTTCAAATTCTGATGAACTCATAAATCTACATTTACCAAGTTGTTCTTTCTTTTGAGTTGAAGTTAATTGATTATAATAATTTTTCATAATTTATTTATTTGTATTTAAACCTAATATATTAGATATGTTCATGGGTTCTTTAGAGACTGATATCCTTCCAGACCTAACAAATTGTAATAAACCATACGGTTCTAAAGAGTCATATAAACTTTCTGTTTCTTTTCTCCATCCTGTTTTTTCAATCACAAAATAATTAGGAGAAACAGTGACTATATTGGCTTGACTTTCTTTTATTATTTTCTGTATATGTTTTTCATCAAACAATGATTTTGATTTAACCTTATATAAGGCTGTTTCTAAATAAATGGTTTCTTTATCAGTGTGATAAAAAGCTGCTATAACTTCGATTTGTTTTTCAATTTGTTTTGTAATTCTTTTAATTTTTGGTTCTGATATTGAAACTATAATGACAAATCTGAATATATTATTAATTTCAGATTGCGAAGTTGTTAGACTTTCAATACTGATATGTCTTTTCAAAAAAATAGCAGAAATTCTGTTCAATAAACCAAGGTTATTTTCAGTATAAATAGAAACCGTATATGTATTTATTTTATTATTCATAAATTTTACTCTAATCTTACATCTGATACTGATGCACCAGATGGTATCATAGGAAATACATTAGCCTCTTTTTCAACTCTTACTTCTAAAAAATAAGGTTTTTCAGAACTTATCATTTTTTGAACTGAAGACTTTAAATCAACTCTTTTATCAACTTTTTTAGCTTCAATATTATATCCTTTAGCAATAGTTATAAAATCTGGATTAACCATTTCTGTTGAAGCGTATCTTTTATCAAAAAACATCTGTTGCCATTGCCTAACCATTCCTAAGAATTCATTATTTAAAACAACTATTTTAACAGCACATCCAGTCTGAAAAATAGTTCCAAGCTCTTGAATGGTCATTTGGTATCCACCATCTCCAATTACCGCTACTACTTCTCTATTTGGAGCACCCATTTTAGCTCCAATTGCAGCTGGTAAAGCAAATCCCATAGTACCCAATCCACCTGATGTTACGTTTGATTTTGATTTATTAAACTTAGCATATCTACATGTTACCATTTGGTGTTGACCAACATCACTAACTATAATAGCATCTCCATTTGAAGCTTCGTTAATTTCTTTTATAACTTCTCCCATAGTTAACCCTTCTTTAACAGGGTATAAATCATCTTTTATAACTTTTTCATATTCTTTTTTGTAAAAGGAATGAAACTTTTCAATCCATTTAGGATAAGTTTTTTGTTCAACAATTTTTATTAATTCAGGAATTGTTTCCTTTACATCTCCTAAGATTTCTATATCTACCTCTATATTTTTATTTAATTCAGCAGGATCTATTTCAAAATGAATTATTTTAGCTTGTTTCGCATAGTAATCTAAATTTCCAGTAACTCTGTCGTCAAACCGCATTCCAATGGCTAAAAGTAAATCACACTCATTAGTAAGTACATTTGGACCATAATTTCCATGCATTCCTACCATACCTACATTTAATGGATGTTCAGTTGGTAATCCAGATAAACCTAATATAGTCCAAGCTGCTGGAATACCAGTTTTTTCTACAAACTCTTTAAATTCATTCTCAGCATTTCCTAAAATAACTCCTTGACCCCAAACTATTAATGGTTTCTTTGCAGAATTAATTAATTCTGCAGCATTTTTTATTTCTTTAAGCGAATAAACAGGAACGGGCTTATAGCTTCTTAAAGAATTACATTTTTGATAATTAAATTCCATTAATTCAAATTGTGCATCCTTTGTTATATCAATTAAAACAGGTCCCGGTCTTCCAGATTTAGCTATATAAAAAGCTTTAGCTAAAACTCCTGGAATATCTTCTGCTTTTGTGATTTGACAATTCCATTTAGTTACGGGTGTGGAAATACCAATAATGTCTGTTTCTTGAAAAGCGTCAGAACCAAGTAAATGTGAGGCAACTTGTCCAGTTATACATACCATTGGTGTAGAATCTATTTGAGCATCAGCTATCCCAGTAACCAAATTAGTTGCTCCTGGGCCAGAAGTTGCAGTTACTACACCTACTTTTCCAGAAACTCTTGAGTATCCTTGAGCAGCATGAGTTGCTCCTTGTTCGTGTCTAGTTAATATATGAGTTAATTTATCTTGAAATTTATATAATTCATCATATATTGGCATAATAGCACCACCTGGATAACCATATATCAAATCAACACCTTCTTCTAAAAGACAACGAATTACTGCTTCAGCACCTGATATTTTTATTGATTTTTTCATTTATATTTCATCTGTTACACAACCTTTTGACGCGTTTGAAACATTTTTAGCATATTTGTAAAGAACACCTCTTTTAACCTTTAATTCTGGAGCTATCCAATTTTTTTTTCTATTTATTAATTCTTCATTAGAAACATTTAAATTTATAGTGTTTTTTTCTGCATCTATAATTATTTTATCGCCATTTTTAATTAAGGCAATATTTCCGCCATTTTGTGCTTCTGGAGTAATGTGACCTACAACAAAACCATGTGTACCACCCGAAAATCTACCATCTGTAATTAAAGCAACCTCTTTTCCTAGTCCAGCTCCCATTATTGCTGCTGTTGGTTTTAACATTTCTGGCATTCCTGGTCCTCCTCTTGGACCTTCATACCTAATAACTACTACATCTCCTTTATTTACAAGTCCATTTTTAATACCATTATTTGCTTCAAACTCTCCTTCAAATACTTTTGCATGACCTGTAAAATTCAAACCTTCTTTCCCTGTAATTTTTGCAACAGATCCATTCAAAGCTAAATTTCCATATAAAATTCTAATATGACCATTTTTCTTAATAGGATTATTAAAACTTTTAATTATTTTTTGCTCGGAATTCAATGTTTTTACATTAATTAAATTTTCTTTTAATGATTTTCCTGTAATTGTCAAGCATCCTCCATCTAAATATCCATTATCTAACATGTATTTCATTACAGCTGGCACTCCTCCAATGTTATGTAAATCCTCCATTAAATATTTTCCACTTGGCTTTAAATCAGCTAAAAAAGGAGTAGAATCGCATGTTTTATGAAAATCATCAATTGTAAAATCAATTTCAGCACTTTTTGCAATTGCCAATAAGTGTAAAACAGCATTAGTTGAACCTCCAAGTACAGTAATTACTTTTACTGCATTTATAATGGATTTTCTAGTCACAATATCTCTTGGCTTAAT
>MDTF01002744.1_pt1 | contig 23551 bp, 23 predicted proteins | sample 811191 | NCBI WGS metagenome assembly MDTF01 (sample SAMN05326649, study PRJNA326480) | marine metagenome | isolation source: seawater | place: Southern Ocean | collected 2011
AGAACATCTTTCCATTTTCAAACTCAACAGTAGTAATACCGTTTGTTGGATTTGGATAGATGTTGTAAGCTACTTCACCAGTTAAAGTATTGATACCAGTTGTAGTGTCAGCAACAATTACTTCGTAATCAGAACCTTCACCATCACAACCTTGTGCATTTGTTTGAACAACCTCAACAGTTTGAGTACCAATTGAACTCCACTCAACAGCAATTGCATCAGTTGTTTGACCGCTCATGATAGAACCGCCAGTTACTGTCCAATCGTAAGTTGTGTTGTTAGCAGCAGGAACTGAATAGATTTCCAACTCACCAACTTCAGAGTTTGTAACACCATTGATTGCAACAGGAGTAACTGCATCAAATACTAAGTTTGCTGTAGCAACACTATTGTTATTGTAGAATGTAGAGTTGTAGTTTTCGTTGTATTCAACAACTGCAAAGTAGTAATCGTTTTGGTTGTCTAATCCAGCAACTTGTACTGAAGAACCTGTACCATCATAGATTACGAAGTTTCCGTTACCTAAGTCATCACCGTTACCAAATGTAGCATCAGCGTTGTAGTAAGCACCATCTTGTGGGAATGCATCAACTGCACTTCCAGCTTTAGCAATAACTACTCTACGGCTACCAGCACCAGGAGTCCAAGTTACGTCTGCTTGCTCACAGTTAACGATGTTGTCAGTTTGAGCATCAGTAGCAACTGAATCAGGAGAATATACACCTAAATACTCTTTACGAGCGATAACAACAGTTGTACTTCTATCGAAAGCAAATGTGTTTCCTGAAGCATCAGTAAATGAACCATTAGCTCCACTAGGGTGCTGAATAGAAACAAACATAAACTTGTGATCAGGAGTAAAAGTAGAACCAGTTGGCTCAGAACCATTAGGTGTAGAACCGAATAATTCAACTTTAGGGTTTTGTTGAGAGTGATCAGGACGAACCATCCAGATGTAGTTGTTACTACCATCTTGAAGAACCCAAAGATTACCTAAATCATCGAAGTCAAGGTTGTCATTTCCACCACCCCAAGCAACGTTGTTTACATTTCCACCACCAAGGTTCATGTTGTATGATGTACCACCAACAAATGTTTCGAAGTTAGAAACTCCTGTTCCGTTTTCAGTGAAACGATAAACACGATCATGACCTTTAGAAGTAAAGTAGATTTTTCCATCTATTGGGCTAATCTCACAATCTTCAACACCATTGAAGTTAGTACCACCTACAGAGCTAGCTAAAGCACGAGTAGTGTTTCTTTCAGCTTGAGTTGAGTTAGGAACAACAACCCATTGACCTGTAGTTCCTGTTGGATCTCCACCAGCTAATGGTTGATCTAATGCCAAAGTGTATAAAGTACCAGCTGATAAATCACCAGCGTTATCTGCAACATATTTGAAAACACAGCTAGAACCACCATCTTCACCCATGTAAACGGTAACAGAATCGTTTGCTACAACAGCATTTTCGTGAGAGAAACGTCCCATTGCAAAATGCTTAGTATCGTTAACAACTGCACGAGTTACAGGATCGATTTCTACAACCCAACCCACATCTTGGTAACCATCATTATTTTGATCGCCTGAGTTGTAAGACTCTTCACATGTTAAAGTTGTTCCCCAAGGAGTAATTGCACCAGAACAGTTACGAGTAGTTGTAACTTGGTTGTTTGTGTACATATCAACACGGTTAATGCTATCAGTAACCCAAAGACGGTTAGCAGCATCGTAGTGAACATCTAATACAGAAACTCCACCTGGTGTGTTTTCGTGATTTACATCAACATATCCTTCAGTTGAGCTACCGTTGATAGCAACATAACCTGTGAAGTCATGGTTTCCTGGAACAGTACCATTGTAGTTATCATACTGCTCACCTTGTTGGAAAATAACTTGTTGAGCGTGAGACTCAGGAATAGTTAAGTATGGAGTTTGACCTATTGCATCGATACTAACAAAACAACCGATGTGGTTTAAAACACCAGCCGTACATCCGCTACCTGCAACTGGAGTTTCAGGACGGTTTTCGATAGCCATATCAAATGATAAATCAGAGCTAGTTCCATCTCTTTGGTGAATTTCTACAGCAATTGTATTAACACCTTGATTGAATACTGATTTAGGGAAGTGATATTCAAAGAATGTAGATTCATCACCACCAGCAACAATGTTGTCTGACCAAGTTGTATAATCAAAAGGATCAGTTAAATTATCTAAGATTACACGATTTCCGTTTACATAAACTGCAGCAGCATCATCGCGTAACAATTTGATAGTTACTGAATCTAAAGAAGAAGCCGTATCAAAGAACATTTCTTTGTAGAAATAGTATGTGATGTATTTGTTGTTTGCATCAGGACCAAATCCTAAAACAGTGTTTTCATCACCTTCACCATAACCTAATTGAGCAGGGCCTTGTAACCAACCTGCAGCATATGGGTTGAATGATGATAATCTCCAAGCAGTATCTTGGTTAGTTCCATTATCTAAAAAATACCAATCAGCACCAGCAGCAATTGGGAAAGTATCAACAGCCATAGCTGGATCAACTCCTTCTAATTTCAAGTCAAAAGAAATATCTGAACTTGTTAAGCTACTTTGGTGAATTTCTACCGCTATTGTATTAATTCCAGGTACCAAACTGTTATTAATAATAGCTTGAGTAAATGTTTCTTCTTGAGCACCACCAATTGCACTAGATGCTAAAGTATTGAATGAAACAGCACCTGAAGGCAAGTTTTCGCGCATTACTTCTTGACCATTTAAGTAAACTACTGCACCATCATCGTATTTTAAGAAAACACGAAGTGAATCGAATTGTGAGAAGTTTTGTGCATCAAAGTTGTGACGGAAATAATAAGTAGGATGAACAGTTGAGTTGCTCATAACTGTAGCTTCATTACCATCTCCGTAACCCAACTCAGTAAAACCAAATGCCCAGTTAGTATCGTTATAACCAACTGTATTCCATGAAGAACCTAATGCATAACCACTATCGTTGTATGCCCAGATAGCACCTGTATCAATTGGAAAAGATCCAAGTGGTGCATAGTTTGGTTGGTATTCAACTACTAAAACTGGAGCCATTGAAGACGTTCCATCATAAGACTCAGCCGTTCTTTCACCAGTTCCTTTAACAATAATGCTAATTGGATTACTTGAAGTCCAACCATTTTGGTCAACTGCCAACTGAATCAATGAAGATAAATCTGGTGTTCTTTGATCAACACCTGCTTCGTGAACAACTGTCCATGCAGGAACATTTGGCCAAGAAACACTATCATTCATTAAAGGGCGAGAAGAAATCTCATTAGCAGTAGTAGCGTAAGCGTATGGATTTAATGCATCCTCCACATAGAAGAACAATGAACAAGCAGAGTTGTCTGTCTCATCTACTGTAAATTGGATGTAAGCATTAGTAATAGTTACACCAGCAGGAATGTTTAAGTTAGTAAAGCGCATTCCGATGTTTTGCTCGTGTGAACCCGACTCAAATGCCAACTCTAAATCAGAGCTAGTAAGATCGATATTACCAGTACTTAATCTTTCTTCTGCATCATCAGTGGATGAGCTGATCTGCGAAGAAGTTGTAATCGTGACTTGAGCTTGTGCAGAGGAGAATCCTGCTAACACGAGCAACGCCAGAGATAATTTTGTAAAAAACTTCATATTACGATTGAGTGTTTGAATTTGGGCGCAAATCTATCCGCCTAATACTGCCTCAATCTTTGATGAATGTTAAGATTCTGAAAGCAAGATTTCATGTTAACTAAACAACTATTTGAAGTATTCTTCAGCTAAGCAGAACCTCTATATAGATGTTTAACATATATTAAGTGAAGGTTTTGAAATATGAAAATAAGAGCTAATACCACAAGCTAGTCTTACCATTTGGTTAATCATGGTAAACAATGAATTCAATTTGCAGCCTCATAAAGGCACTAAAACTGTTAACAACTCATCAAATCTGCCAAGAAGTTATTATGAGTTTGTTTCTTCAACTGAATCTACTACAATGACGCCCTCTTGATCTTTTTTCCATGTTTCATACTCTCTGAGCTCTCTACCAACTATAGTCATAGCATAAGTAAATACACCAATATCATCTAAAAAGCCAGTGAATGGAATAAAATCAGGAATGATATCTAATGACCATAATATATAAGCCAATGCTCCTGATATGGCCAAAACAGTTTTGAATGAAACTTGAGTATACTCTTTGTAGTAGTAATCTTTTACCAACGAGAATGAGAGCTTAACATCATTCAAGTATTCTTTAAACTTTTTATGATTAGCTGCCAGATGAATTGCCTTGTTTGCGCCACCTATAATCTTGGTTAAATCATCTACTTTTAACTTTCCTACAATTTTTTTGTAGGCATTAATTGCTCTTGAATTTTTGTTAGCCATAACAAAGTGTAAACGTAAAACCCTGACTATTTGTTTAGTTAGGCTACGAACGGGTATTAGCCACCGAACGATCCGTAAATATAGCTCGAAAAAAAATACTCTATTTTTTCATTTTGCATTTGGTAGATTGAAATTTACGTTTACATTTGCATCCCCGATCGAAAGAAAGGGAGTTCTTAAAAAGATTGGTCCGGTAGTTCAGTTGGTTAGAATACATGCCTGTCACGCATGGGGTCGCGAGTTCGAGTCTCGTCCGGACCGCCAACAACAAAGCTCTTTTGAAAATTCAAAAGGGCTTTTTTTATGCCTATAACTCTCGTATTTTCAAAAAAAGCGGTTTCTTTATACAAACTGCTTATCTGTTAATCATGCGCTTGTTTATAAAGCTTAGACCCTTTAAAGAAATCAGTCTCTTTTCAATATTAATAGCTACACTACTTAGCTATGCTCTCACATTTACAACTTCAAGCTTTATCAGTTTAGTGTTCATTATTGTGGTTTGTGTCCTATTCGTGTTTCATCAGTTATTTCTTATTGGATATAAAACGAATACAACTGGTGAGACTATCAACAACACACTAACATACAAACTAGATGACATATACAGCTTATTACAGAATACAAGAAATAGGAATCGTACAGAACGCAAAAAGGCTAATCTCTGAAGTTTAACCTATTTCGCACCAATATTCACACATTCCACAATTGTAGCCATCATTAAACTGCTTGCTTCCTATTGAGGATACTAAGAGACGAAAATGATTTTCTTAGGATTTCTAAATGAGCATCATCATGCTCGCCAAATTCAAAGTCTTTTATTGTTTTCGAATGAGTTTTAATGAGTTTTTTCAATAAAACATGACTTAGCGAGGTTTGCTGGGTCAACAAATATGCCATTCGAATTAACAACTCTTTTTCCTGCACTAACAATTGCTTCACTTGTTCATATAGTGCTGGAATTATCCGATGAACCTCTATATCTATTTCATGATGTATATCCTGAATATGATCTAACGCCCCAGGCATTTCTGGCTTATAGCAAATATGACTTCTATTATTTCCCTTTCTTAGTGAACTAACCAAAAGGCTTGATGCTCTATTAAGATCTTCAGCACATCCATCTGAAATCAGATCTATACCAAATACAATTTCTTCGGCAGCTTTTCCAGCCAAAAAAACTTGGATAAAACGGTATAGTTGAGGTGTGGTTAATACATTTTCAGAATCTCCAAATATGGCGAATCCTTCTGACATGTTATCAGCTGTTACGCTGTAAACATATTTTGGAATCTTATTGAGTAAAATAGATGAGGCTATTGCATGTCCTGACTCATGAACAGCTACAGACGCTTGTTTATCATCTGCTCTGTTCTTCCTTAAATCACTCATTACAGATGGTATTTTAACCTCTTTGGGTATCCCTTCATAATCGCCCAAATGAGAGCTTTGACTCTGAATATTCACATGCATGTAGTTATCCAATACGCTCAATGAAACGGAAAACTCACTTATTTCAGTAGTTGATAATTTCACAATCAGTTCGTTTAGAACAGGAGAAACAATCTGTTGGATACTCGCCAATAACGGCCGAATTCCTTGTGATGGAATAACTCCTTCTTTATAAATAAATTCATTAACGCTCGGATCAAATCTAAATTCAACACCATATAAACCAAGAGCTTGCTTACTTAATTCGTTTAGTTTTTGAGAGATAACCATTTCAAAAGCTCTTTTTGGCAATGACGGATAGATAATATGTTGATTTCCTAATCTAGCTATTTGTTCAGCTCTAAAACGCTTTTTGAGCGACTCTCTAATATCCGTTATTTTAATTTTTTTTGAATTCTCATGGAAAATATCAGCATCTATATCTGGATGAAAATTCTTAGTATCTCCAAATGCTTCATCCAAATTTCCAATAATAAAAATGAGTGATTTTGAACAATCCAATACCCTTGGCACCTTACTCATTTCTATTGTATTATGAATAAATTCCAAAGACTCCATTTCATCCATTAAGTTTAACTCATCTTCAAATTCAATAAAGCTTTTCCCTGTATAAATGTGATAATCGTATAGAATATCACGCAACCCATCGTTAATGAAATACAATGGTTCTTCTGGTTCTATTGAATTCGTCTTTGTATTTCTACAGAATAATTCTTTACATGAACGAACAACACCTTTTTCAACTCGAACACCATTACTAACAACGTGTTCTAAAGTTCTTGTTTCCTCAAGCAAACGGGAAAGTCTATAAACAGCAAAGTATGTGGCATTTACCTTTCCAGAATCTAATAAATCCCATACAATTCTTGAATCTGTTTTACGAATTTCAGCACCATTTTCATTGATTGTCCTAGCGGCTTGAAATTCATCTAACATAAGTATAAACCGCTCTTCATTACTACCTTCAAAAAAAGTATCAATTCTACTACTCAGTTGCAAATCAGAGTTCTCACGTTCACCCATATCAACTCTAATAAACTGACTTTTTAACTGAAGTAGCTCAACCAACTTTTCAATTAAAGCAGTTTTCCCAACTCCTGTCATACCCCAAAGATTAATGATACGTGGTCGCGTTTGCATTTCAGGAAGTAAGTACCAAGGTCTTATACTGTGAATTACCTCATCGATTACCTCATCAATTCCAAAAAAAGATTTTTTAAGTTGGCTAGATAAATGACTGATTTCTTTTTCGCGTTCAGCTACTTGTTTAAGTTTTTCATTCATGTCAATTCCTTTTAAATCCAAAAGAAATAGAATGGAACGTCAAATAGTGTCGCTCAACAAAATAAAACACAATTAACGCTCTATATCCACGTTAAAAACCGGCAGATAATGCCCTATTAGGAAATTCTCTAAATAAAACCTATCAATACTGCTTTCGTATCCACTTACAGATAAATATGAAATACCAATATTATTGATAACCTCATCTTCACTAAGAAATGAGTTTTTACCAAATACACGCTCAATACCAATTCGTAGTTGATTTACCGTATTTGGTTTTTTTTCAAATAAGTCTAAATCTTTATCATTCCAAAGTTTATCAGTTTGTAGTTTAAGGTGACCTGAAATTCGCTTTTGAAGATTTGTTGTTTTCCCTATATATAAACAGATACGTCTATTATTTTGCTCTGTATCAGGTAGCCAATCACAATTAAATTCAAGCCCAACTTTTGAAGTCGATGAGACCTTGGGTTTGAGATGATAACCACTCTCATTGAACTTATTTATAAACTCGCTATTATCCGATAACCACCAAAATGCATAAAGACCACCTACCTCTTTCTCCTTTTCGATAATCAAGTTCAAGTACCTTTTTCCCTTTTTTATCTTTATAAACTTTGTAATTGGCTTAATTTCTTGTTCATTAAATAATTGGATTGATTTACGATAATGAGCATACTGAAATTGAGCAAAACATTTTCCTTTTTCGTTAGTCATCTTTTCTAGCCTAATTTTCAATCTGGTAATTCTTAGCCATGTTGTTTACAACACCCTTTAATCGGTTAACGAAGAATTCTGGCGCTTCTAAAATCGCTCCATCGCCCAACATTAAGATTTTTTGAATCAACTCATAATTTGGACGTACTCTTAATCTAACCCGAACAAATTCTGGCATTCTTTCGATTACTTCTTGACTAGGATGTAGCCGTAAACTTTCAACGTACTTAGCCTGAAATGGTGTTAAACGGATAATCACTTCCGACAACTCACTTTCAGAATAATTTACCCCAACTACTTCTGAAAACTCTTGCTTATAATCAACAGATAAATTTCTATCAAACGTTTTACCAGTGTGTTTTGGATTAAAAATACGATCTAAACCAAATGTCCTACTATCTCCATTTTCAATGAGACCTCTTACATACCACCTGTTTTGGTACTCACGCATATGCATAGGTTTGATGATATGTGCTTTGCGTTTATCTGTGAAATAATTTTCATGAGTGAATTCAACTTCATACCCATTGCTTACTGCTTCAAGAAAAGTTGCTAGATGTTCAGAGCCAGTGGTAATATCATCGCTTTCGAAACTTAGATAGTTGAGCATATTTTTAGACGCCCTCAAATTTTCCATTAGCACATGTGAAGTATGAGCCATTTCTAGAAAATGCATAAAGCTGTCTAAATTGAATGAGGATTCCTTGTCGATGTAGTAGCCCCTTCTATTTGAATCGTATTCTATGGAGACTTCAAAAGTATCTCTTAAAGCTTGAAAATCTCTTTGAAGTGTTCTTTTCGAAAGAATAAAGTCTAAATTGGATAAATGCGCTTCAAGTTCTTTGAATGTTGCATATGGATGCCTTTCTATATAGCGTAGCAGGACCCAAGATCTTTTGATGGTGTCGCGTTTTTTCATACTTGTAAAAATAAAACAGCCATCAATCACAAAGCATGCAAAAGCTGTAATAAATCATGATTTCAAAAATACTGCTATACGTAAAGAACTAAGACTAACTGAAGAGCCTAAAGCAATCTACGAAAGATTTATTGGGTAACCGTTTGAGATTTAATAGATTTGAAAAAACAACCATTATGAATAACACTATCCATCAAGAAGCCCTGATGCTTACAGCTGAAGTTGGACAAATAGTTAAAAAGCAAGAAGAATTTGAATTAGCCACTGGAGTCCGGTTTAATCTATTTTCTGTATTACGCATTCAATCAAAAGAAGAACTCACTCATTCTCGGTTTATAGCTGAATTACTTAACCCAAAAGGCAAACACGGTAAGGGAAGTCTTTTTCTAGAACTTTTTTTACATCAATTAGAAATAGACGATGTTAAAGTCGAAGGAGCTAAAATTCACCTAGAATATTCAATAGGAAATATCTCAATAGAAAAAAGTGAAGGTGGAAGAATTGATATCTACATAGAGGCTTCTGGTAAAAACATCATTATTGAAAACAAAATATACGCTGACGAGCAAAAGGAGCAATTAGTTAGATATTCCAACTCTCGCTCAAACGCACATCTATTGTATTTAACCCTATTTGGAGATTTGAGCAGTGATCATGATAGACTCACAAATGGTGATCATTTGTTGTATCGTCCTATTTCTTACTCAAGTGACATATTAAACTGGCTACAACTTTGCATAAAAGAAGCACACGACCTTCCTTTTGTAAGAGAAAACATTCAACAATATATTAACCTCGTTAGTAAGCTAACTAACCAATCAATTTCTAATAAAATGACAAATGACTTAGTTTCTAGTATTGCAGCAGATGACAATAAGATAAATGGCTTTAGTGAGTTACTAAAGCTTGAAACAGCCGTAAGGAACGAATTAATTGAATCATATATGGTTCCTACTCTCGAACAAATTGCTCAAGACTTTAATAATTCAAAAAAACTTTCAGGTGATGAAGAACTTAAATTAGAAATTGATCTTGAGTATTTTAAACAGTATAAAAAGGAATACAAGTCTTTCAACTATACATCTAACTCCTTAATAAAAAAAGGTATTCAATTTTTACGATTTGAATTTATTGTAAAATCAGGTTGGACATCATTAGTATACGGAATTAAACTAACAAAAGACAAAGGAGAAAATCAAGAGCAATTCGAGCAAAGGAGTAAAAAGCTGTACAATGCCCTTTCAAAAGAACACAATGATGCTAAACCCACACTTGGTCACGAACTTTGGGCTGGTTTTTATGATATGAATAAATATTCAAATTTCAATTCTATTTCCGAATGGCAACAAGTTAAAAGCATTGAATTTAAGGATGAAATCATGAACAAACTTGAACTGCTATATTCTTCTGCAACAATAGAATAATTAAACTACGACACTTTTTGGCGTACTCAATATTTTCATTTGCAAGTATTAATCTCTAATACGGGCAAGTTTAAAAAAAGAGATACATATGAATAAACAGCAAGATTTGATAAACCTTATAAATTCGGAAAACAACAATTTTATATCGTTGAATTACACCAATAATATTGTGCCAAATTCAATTCCTATATTATGGTTTGGAAACTATGAAAAATATGAAACATCAGAGTTGAAAATAATTACTGTTTCTCTTAATCCCTCTGATAATGAGTTTAAAATTAAAAAGACAGACAATTACTCAACAAATTATAGATTTTCTTCTTTTAATGGAACTGTAAATAGTTTATACAAAACGTATAATGAATATTTCATAAAAAAACCCTACGATAGTTGGTTTAAAGCCAGCTTTAAATCTGTTTTAGAAAGTTTTAATGCATCTCATTATAGTGGTGCATTGAATACAGCATTGCACACTGACATTGGAAGTCCATACGCAACAAGCCCAACATGGTCAAGACTTGATTCTGCTATTAAACAGAAATTAGAACAAATGGGTTCAAAGTCATGGCATGACTTAATTAAAATTCTTGCACCTGATGTCATTCTGTTTTCAGCTTCTTATTCGTTCGAGAAAAAAATAAAATTTGAACAACTTGGAAATTGGAAAGAAATTGATGTAAAGGCTGACAGACCTTTGTTGACTGGAAAGTTTCAAATTAATTCTTCAAAGAAAACATCTGTTTTGTTCCAAGTTCAAGGGAGAAAACCATTCTTAAAAACAAAGAAAGAAGAGAAAGTTAAATTTAACCAATTCATCTAATATGCCTTTATTAAAAGTACAATTCAATCATCCAGGAAATCAAAAAAAGTACAGTATAGGAAATGGTTACAGGAAAATAGAAGGTAACATAATTCGAGAATGGAATAATGACACTGGTCATTATCGAAAATTCCTACTTAACAAGGGAGAGTTTCTAGATAATATATTTGATTCAAAACCCAAAAAAACAGACATGTACTTTTGGGGCGATTGGGAAGGAAATTCAACCTTTTCTCCAATTGAAAATCGTAACAATCAAATATTACCAAATGGAATTCATAGAGCTTTTCACTCTACAGTAATAAGAGGCGGTCAAAATACAGACCCTTATATTTTTGGCGAGGAGTTTAAGTATTGCTTTTGTAAACAAAAAGGTAATTTATGTAATCTTGACCCAAATTCACTTATTCTTTTTGGTTCCACTTTCCCATCATTAGGTAAATTCTATATTGATACAGTATTTGTGGTGAAAAACAATGTATCTGCAACTCATGTTCAAGCTACCCATGCAGCGGGATTTTCTAAAACATATAAAGAAACCACTCTTGAACAATTATCAGAGTATTTAGGAGTTCCTCAAAAACCATCAAATTATAAATTATATCATAGTCAGACTTGGTGGGATAATAAAGAATATTTCAGTTTTGTTCCTTGTAAGTTGGAATTAAATGGCAACGGATTTGAAAGATTGTTTATTGATTTAAATAACCCGATTTTGAACTTATCTTCAAACCCGACAGGAAAATCATTTTTGAAGAATTGCACTCTCTCACCAGAAGAATTATGGAATGAGATAGTGAAGATTGCTAAAGAACAAGGTTTCAAATTAGGGATAAGGTTTAATGAACCAAATCTTTCGAAGATACTTAACGGACAAAATGGAATTAAGAAAAAACCAGCCTGTAACACGCAATAAATAACACATGGCAGAAAGTGCTAAATATGAACGACATAACATATTTTAAGCAGCTTGGTATATTGAAAGGTTGAAGCATTCGAAATGCCCCACGTTTCTTAGCCAAACCGTTAATTCAAATTGGGTACGATATACAAACAACCTTTACAGAGTTATACAAACATCGTTTACACTTTTTAGCTTGCAATTTGAACCTAAATTCAGATTGTCATGTCTTAGAAAGAATCAACAATTATGGAACAAAAATTTGAATTTATCTGTGAATGGAGAACCGGAAATCACACCATCACAGAACCTTGTCGAAGTTTTGAAATTTCTCGTATTCCACAAAAAAACTGTTCTCTTATAAGATAGCTTCAATCTATTTAACATGCGCCTGTTTATCAAGTTAAGACCGTTTCAAAAAATCAACTTAATTGCTATTTTACTTATTCTTCTATTTAGCTATGGTCTTACATTAACTACATCTAGCTGGATCAATTGGGGAATTATATTCGCTTTCTCAGTCATATTTGTTTTTCATCAAATTGTTCTTGTTGGCTACAAGACGAATGCTAGAGGCAAGACTATCAACAAACAAGTTATTGACTATAGAGAAGTTCGATATGGCGATTTCATGTCCTTTGAGGAGAAGATATTTATGGAACAAAATGATACGCACACATGCTACTACAGCGAAATGCTAATCGCTGAAAATATTTACTCTATTTTCAGTATCTTCAGGTTACCAATCTTGAAAAAACACATTGCAAACTATGAAAAATCTAACCTCTCAGGAGTTCTTAGAGAAACTAACTCCTGATCAAAAGCTGTTGGTTAAACAATTGCTAGACACCCAAGAAGAAAAGACGCTTGCTGTTCGAGAAAACAATTACGAAAAAGCTGCCAGTCTGAGAGACAAAGAACGAAGAATAACCGAGCAGCTGAAAGAAGTTTATGATAATCTAGTGGGATAATTGACTGACATTACCCAAAAATTCAGCTAGAAGCACAACCTTTGCAACATGCAAAAAGGTTCTGGCACCCGAATTAATAAATACTTAAGCGAAATTGGTTTATGCTCAAGACGTGAAGCCGACAGGTGGATTGAGCAAGGACGTGTGACAATTAATGGAAAAAAGCCTGAAATTGGAGCTCGCGTAACCAAACGCAGTGTAATTCGAGTGAATGGGCAAATCATTGAAAGTCCAGACGATGACCATGTATACTTAGCATTTAACAAACCTGTTGGCATTGTAACTACCACCGATACTCAGGAACAGGATAACATTACTGATTACCTCAACTACCCCAGACGCATTTTTCCCATTGGAAGATTAGACAAACCCAGTGAAGGGCTCTTGTTTTTGACCAGTGACGGAGATATCGTCAACAAAATTCTAAGAGCTGGAAATAATCATGAAAAAGAATACGAAGTATCAGTTGATAAACCCATAACCGATGATTTCATTCAAAAAATGGGTGCTGGTGTTCCAATTTTGGGGCAAGTAACCAAAAAATGTAAGGTTGAGCAACTGAACACAGTTACATTCAATATCATTTTAGTTCAAGGGTTAAACCGACAAATACGTAGGATGTGCGAACATTTCGGGTATGAAGTTCAAAAACTCAAGCGAACCCGAATTATGAACATAAAACTAGACTTGCCTCCTGGCCAGTTTAGAGAACTTACTGATGAAGAGTTAAATCAATTATTCCACCTGATAAAAGATTCATCGGGTACAGCTCCTAAAAAATCGAGTTCAGCTAAGAGCAACAACAAACCAAAAGCAGAAACAAGTAATCGAAAAAAAACGACTACAAGCAACGCTTCAAGAACTACTGGATCTCGCAAAAAAGGAAACTACAAGGGCAACAACAGTGGGGCTTCTAAATTTGGAGGATCAAATCGTTCTAGTAACAAACCTAAACGAAGTGGCGGTGGAAGAAAGCGCAGATAGAATTAATTCTTATTCATTTTTCGCTTCATCAAAATTCTACCACCTAGTCCTGCTAATACAAGTAACACTCCTCCAATGATGAGTTTAGTATTCCGTTGAGATTCCAATTCGGCTTTCTGCTCTTTTTCACGCAGTTCTTTTTCAAAAGATCCATCAATGTGTTCGTCTTTAATTCGCTGAGCTTCCAATGCCATTTTTTCATACTTCTCAGCTTTTCTAACATCATTGATAAAACGGTACTCTTCAGCAATTCGTGCATACACGCGAGGAGCTTTGGCTATATTTTGTTCAGGTAGATATTCCGCGGCCTTCAGATAAGCATCCAACGCCTTAAATCGATCAAATTCTTTATATGCTTGACCTAGGTTATAATACGCTATGTATATTAATAACGAATCATCAGTAACTTTAGATGTATCAGTGGATGGATGTGTTAAGAAATATTGAATTGCGCGCTCATTAGCCAATACAGCTAACTCATACTGTTTGGTTCTCTTGTAGTAGGAAGCCAGGTTTGACTGGTATTGTCCATAATACTCTTCGTTGAGAATTATAGCCTGATCCATTAGCTGAATTGCAGAATCTAGCTTAACATCAAAATTTAAATACGCAAGTCCAAGAACCATCTTAGACTTACTAAGTTGTTTATCATCTACCGAATTTTCAACTGCTTTTGTTAAGTATTTTTTTGCTTGTTTGACCTCACTAGTTCTTAACCTTACCTCTGCTAGTTTAATGTAAATCTCCACCATTTCTGAGTCAGTTGCAGTCTCTAGACAAGAGATATAGATGGAATCCGCTTCAGCAAAATATCCATCTTTTACCAACTCATGTGCTTCTTTTAGCCTCCCTCTATTCGAGGAAAATGAAAGAATAGGTAATAACAGGAATAAAATACAAATCAGTCTGCTCATTAATGGCCTCCCCCTAGTGGAAAACTAGTTTCATCGCTTCCTTCAGGTTCTCCTGATTGATTCACCGCTATTACCTTAATAAAATTATCGTCTAATTCTCGACTAAAGTTTAATGCCTTGATTACTAAGCCAGATTGTTCTCCCTCTGTAACCGTAGCATGAATAATACTCGTATTATTTTCAGAACCAGCATACGAAAGTTCATATGTAGTTTCATCAGGTATCACCATTTCAACTGTTAAAATCCATTCATCTTCAACAATTGGCTGCAAACTAACAATCTTAGGATTTAATGACATGACAAATAATATATTTGGGTTTACTCTACTACTTGCTTTTGAAGCATATCTTTAACCAACAAATCAGCAAAAACTTGCGCTTCAATTTCTAGGCTTTTGTAGTCAACAGTTTTTGTTTGACCAGCCCAAATTAAAGACTCAGTTTTCACATTAAAAAGATTAGACTGTAAGAAATATGTTGTGGTAGTAGTATAATATCCCTGTCCGTAAACAGTACCAACAGCATATCCGTAGTAATCGTAATAAGAACCTCTGTATGCAGATGGATACACATTACCGTAGTAACTAGGGTAATAGCCATAAGCTGGAGCTACAACACTAAGGCTAGAACCTTGGTGATATTCCTTGTCTTTTTCAATGTGGAATGCGTTCACAAACATCAATCCGTCAATTCCACTTTTTTCAATTTTCTGCCTAAAACCGTTTTTTATTTGATTAACAACGTTCGTGTCTTTTGCCATACCCATCAATTGCTTGGTCATTCCTGCTAATGGAAAGTCTGCATAACTTGGTTTGGCTGCAACTCCTTGCGCTTTTAACTTTTCTACCAACGCGTCTTCAAGTGTAACTCGGACCTGAGTATTTGGAAACATGGCCATAACCATGAGTTCCTTAAATTCTTGACTTTGTGTTTCAGGGTTTTTCCAAGCGCTTACCAAGCGAGTACTTGGCGAACAACTAAACAAGGCTATGAAAAGGAAGGCTAATGAGAAATAGGTTTTTGTTTTCATAGTTATAAAAATAGATTTATTTCACATTTAGCCATAAAAAAAGCTGCTCAATTGAGCAGCTTTCACATTTATTTTAAAGTCTATTTACAATGCCTTTAAAGCAGCATCATAGTCTGGCTCATCAACGGTTTCGGGCACTTGCTCCGTATATTTCACTTTACCTTCGGCATCAATTACTACAACACTTCTTGAGTGTAAATGTGCCAAAGGACCATCTTCCATTGTTAATCCGTAAGCTTTACCAAAGTCGCCAGTAGCAAAGTCTGAAAGTGTTTCTACGTTATCAATTCCTTCTGCTCCACAAAAACGGTTTTGTGCAAATGGTAAATCGCGAGATACACACAACACTTTAACACCATCTAGCTCAGCTGCTTTCTCATTGAATTTACGAACAGACATAGCACAAGTACCAGTATCAATACTTGGGAAAATGTTTAACAACACGGTTGACCCTTTATAATCTGCAAGTGTAGCTTTAGATAAATCGCCTTTTGTTAAGGTGAAATCTGGTGCTTGTTCGCCAACTTTAGGAAGTTGACCTACTGTATGAATATCGTTTCCTTTAAACTTTATAGTTGCCATAATTCTTGTTTGTTTATCAATCAAACGTATCAAAAAAGCTTTAGTTCAAATCTAATTTGAATGACTAAATCCTAACCATTTGGATTAACTCCAGCCTTTTCGGGAGGATATGCGTTAAACGTTCCCATTGCCTTAGCAATAACTACATTTCTGTTTGCGGCAACTATCTGACCTGAGGTGATAATGATGCGCTTTCCTTTTCGATCTACGCTCCCCTCGCCTACAAGCTGATCTCCTAAACGAGCCGGATTTAGGTAATTGATTTTAAACTCAACTGTTGAGACTAATTTATCGTCTTCGGCACTTGCACTAAGAGCAGCAACACCCAAAACACCATCCATCATTGCGGCAATCATACCACCATGAATTGCATTTGGAGTAGCCATGTGCTTATCTTGCACTTCCATTTTATAAACGATGTGACCAGGTTCAATAATGGTCATTTCCATATTGTGGTCAGCACCAAATTTATTCAGCTTATTATAGAGTTCTAAAATTTTATGCATGCCTACAAAAATAGATGTTCAGTTATAATTCGCATTTTTGAAACAGATTAATTGACATGGTTGAAAAGATTAAGGATTTTATAGAACACGAATTGTGGAAGCCAGATATCGATAAAAAGGGTAAATGGCACAGCATTCTATTCAGACAATTGCGCATAATTGTAATTGCTGTTAGAGGATTCATGGAGAATAAAATCCAAGAAAAAGCCTCGGCTTTAACTTTCTATACGCTTCTATCTGTTGTTCCAACATTAGCACTTGTTTTTGGTATTGCTAAGGGATTTGGATTGGAAGAACGTGTACATCAACTGTTGTTAGACAATCTTCAGAACAATCAAGAAATTTGGCAACAAGCAACAGAATTTAGCGACAATTTGCTAGACAATACACAAGGTGGATTGATTGCTGGTATTGGGGTCGTTATCTTGCTTTGGAGTGTGATGCAATTGCTCAGCAGCGTTGAGATGGCATTCAACGATATATGGGAAATAAAAAAAGGAAGATCCTTTACCAGAAAGGCAACCGATTACTTGGCAATGGTTGTTTTTGCTCCTATCCTATTGATTCTTGCAACCAGTTTAACGGTATTCATTAAATCTGAATTTGATGAACTTACTGAACAATTCGAACTGATTGGATTCTTTGGCCCTGTAGTTAATTTCTTCTTCAAGTTACTTCCGTATTTCTTCATTTGGGTATTGTTTACATTGCTTTACACCATCATGCCTAATACCCGCATAAAACTGGTTCCAGCCATTATTGGAGCTATTATCGCTGGAACAGGATTCCAACTTTTTGAGTGGGTTTACATTACACTACAAATTGGAGTAACGAGATATAATGCGATTTACGGTAGTTTTGCTGCACTTCCGCTATTCTTAATTTGGATGCAATACAGTTGGCTAATTGTATTGGTTGGTGCAGAAATCAGTTATGCCAATCAAAACGTAGAGAATTTCCAATACGAGGAGTTTCATGAAAAAGTGAGTCCAAGTATGTTTAACAAGCTCACAATCTATGTTTTGTATTTTATCATCAAAGAATTCTTAAACGATAATCCTTCTCAAACAGCAGATTCTATTCGGAGGGAAACAGGAATTCCGATTAGGGTAATTCGTCAGATATTATTCAAATTACATGAAGGTGGTTTTTTACTTGAAACCCCAACCAATGATGACAAAACAACGGCTTATGTTCCTGCTAAAGATGTCAACCAAATAAAATTGGCAGACGTCAATCAGATCATGAATAACATTGGAATTACAGAGCTTAATGTTACCAATCAGGCTGACTTCAACAAGGTTGAAAAACATCTAAAAGCACTCAACCAAATGATTGCAAATTCAGATCACAACATATTACTCAAAGACCTTTAATTGATGGATATATCTCAATTTGATCCTAAAACTCAAGATTATTTAATTGAAAAGTTAAATCCATTTTTAACTGATAACCGCAAAGATCTTTTCAATCGAATTTTAAGTTTTCGTACTCGCCACATGGTTGTTGTTGCTGAAGATATATTTCAAGAGCGCAATGCCGGAGCCATGATGCGTACCTGTGATTGTTTTGGGATTCAAGATTTCCATCTCATTGAAAATAAATACAGCAAAAAAGTAACTCACAGCATTGCTAAAGGTGCTGAAAAATGGATTACTAGAACCAACCACAAACGCGATGAGGAGAATACGCTTTCATGTATTCAAGATTTAAAATCAAAAGGTTATCGCATAGTAGCAACCACTCCACACACCAACGATCAAGAGCTATATGATTTTGACGTTACTCAACCTGCAGCATTCTTTTTTGGATCTGAAGATCCTGGAATAAGCGAAGTTGTTGAAGAACATGCCGATGAATTTTTACGAATCCCAATTTATGGATTTACAGAGAGTTACAATGTTTCTGTTGCTACAGCTTTAATTTTGCAACACGTAACTTATAAACTTCGCCAAAGTGATGTGAAATGGCAATTAAGTGATGATGATAAACGTGAACTTTATTTGGAGTGGGCTTTAAAAACCATTAAAAAAGCCGATATAATGGCTGAGAGTTTTTTAAAGGAATATCACGGTTAAACCAATTGCTTAATCTCATTCATTTTGCCCAATAACTCTTCTGTGTTTTGAGTCCCAATTAGCAAAGGTTTCTTGGTTTTCCGATAAACCATCAAGCCTGAATTTCCTGAGATAATTAATGCTCTTCCGTTTCCTTTAACACTTACGCGATAACCGTAACCTGCATATTCCTTGTATGCATCATAAGTTACCAACTCAATGCGTTCAATATCGCTCCAAGCAATAAACCGCTTACGCCATTGGAAAGGAATCAACTGAAAGTAAATTCCCTTATCTGTAACTTCTGTTTCTAGTTTTTGAAACGATACAATTACAGCAACAATCACAGTAAAAAGAGTTATGGTAAACAACCCAACATCTGGAGCTGGATGTTGTCCAAACGGTTCTCCAAGCACAAACTGCTGAAAACTTGCATAAAGCATAAAAAGTGCAACAGCTGATACAACTACAATAACCCAAACAACATTGAAGCGTTGCGATTCTTGATAAATTACCATCCTAATATCGAATTTAAGTCAAAATCTTTTAACGATTTTAAAAGCTGGTCGGCAATTGCAAATTGTGGCTTTTTATAATCTACCTCATCTGGAACAGCAATACATTTCATTTTAGCAGCTTTTGCAGCAACAACACCATGTAAAGAGTCTTCAAATACAACACAGTTTTCAGGGTTTGTATTCATCCAATGAGCAGCTGTAATGAAAACAGCCGGATGTGGTTTTCCGTAATCTTCTGTTTCAGCTGAACACCTAACACCTATCAGTTGATCTAAGTCCAACTTTTCCATAACAGCATCAATCAATCGCATTTGTGAAGACGATGCAATAGCCATTTTGTAACCTTCATTTTTCAACTGTTGAATCACCTCCATCACACCAGGCATCGGAACAGCATTTTCTCTTAATTCACGTTCCATTTCATCAACAATGTAGGTTGTCATTTCAGCTGTTGTCATTCCTTCCCATGGATGTTTCTCAAACCAATAATCAACTACCTCATCAATACGAAGTCCCATGGTTTGTTTGCAGTCATCTTCAGTTAAAGTTAAACCCACTTTTGCAAAGCAAGCTATCTCTACTTTTCTCCAAGTTGGTTCTGAATCGACAAGCAGACCATCCATGTCAAAAATCACGGCATTTATCATGCTTCAAAGATGTAAACAAATCAGGCTGATTCTCTTCTGTAAGACACAAAAAAATCCCGAAGCAATAGCCTCGGGATTCATCACATTCATCTTTGAAAATGAAGGGTCAAAAAATATCTTAACCAGTGTAAGGATTTCTAAAACTTGAACCAATAAATAAATTGGTATCGCTGTTTACACTTACAATGCGACTCAAATCTCTTTTGATGATTGAAACTTGACGGCTGGTTACCAATGAAACTGGAATTGAATGCTCAAAACGCTCACCATTTAATTTTTCATAAGTGATGATCAATTTTGAACCGTACCATCTATCAATCATTTTATAGTCTCTAATCTGATATTTAATGATTCCCAAATAGTTAGCATGCTTATCGTTGCTGTTGGCAAACATGCTAGATCTATCGATTTCAATTAAATCAGATTTTGAATCGTAACGAATGAAGAATTCTTTCGTTAACAACAACAATGCTGCTATGATAAAAAGAATCCCAATTCCAATGTGAAGCGGTAAAGCCATAAATTGTATGGGTGTGAAGCCTATTACAAGGAGGCTTAATCCTAAAACTGACAACACATAGAAAAGCGTTTTCAGGAACGGTTTTGTGTAAAAATTTGTTATTCGCATGGGGTTGAATTTTATAGCTTCGTCAAAATTAAATAATTTAACTATAGCCTCTTTTACTTTAACCATAAAAGCAAAAGAAAGTTTAAAATAAATTTATGTCTGCTTTACAAAACGAAATACCTCTAGCTGAGCGAATGCGTCCGACCGACTTTAGTAATTACGTTGGTCAGCAGCATTTAGTTGGTAGCGAGGGTGTTATTTTTCAAATGGTTAAACGCGGAACTATTCCGAGTATGATTTTTTGGGGGCCTCCAGGAATTGGCAAAACAACTTTGGCAGAAATTATTGCCGAACACGTTGACCGTCCATTTTTTCGGTTGAGTGCCATTCACTCTGGCGTGAAAGACATTCGAGAGGTGATTGAAAAATCACAAAAAGGCGGATTGTTTCAACAAGGTGGTCGCCCTATTTTGTTTGTAGACGAAATTCACCGTTTCTCAAAATCTCAACAAGACAGCTTACTTGGAGCTGTTGAAAAAGGGATTATCACCTTAATTGGTGCAACTACTGAAAACCCTTCTTTTGAGGTTATTCCCGCTTTGCTATCGCGCTGTCAGGTTTATACACTTGAAGCACTTGGCAAAGATGAATTGCTCGGTTTGCTAAAACATGCCATCGAAAACGATGACTATCTCAAGTCTAAAAAAATTGAGATAAAAGAAACAGAAGAACTACTACTATTTAGTGGTGGCGATGCCCGTAAGCTACTCAACACACTTGAGGTATTAATTCAAGCGGCAGACGGTCATAGTATAAGCATTACAAATCAATTTGTCAAGGAAATTCTCCAACAATCTACCATTGCGTATGACAAAACTGGAGAATTCCATTACGATATCATTTCTGCATTTATCAAATCTATTAGAGGAAGCGATCCAAATGGTGCTGTTTATTGGTTAGCCCGAATGGTTGATGGCGGTGAAGACCCTAAGTTCATTGCCCGAAGAATGCTAATACACGCATCTGAGGATATTGGTAATGCAAATCCTACTGCATTAATTATGGCAAACAACACATTTCAAGCTGTTCAAGCTATTGGATATCCAGAGTGTTCAATTATTTTATCTCAATGTGCTACATACTTGGCCTCTTCACCTAAAAGTAATGCTTCATATAAAGCTATCGGTACCGCTAAAATGGTAGTTAAAGAAACGGGGAATTTACCTGTTCCGCTGCATCTTCGAAATGCTCCAACTAAGTTGATGAAAGAATTGGGATATGGAGGTGAATACAAATATGCACATGATTATGAAGGCAATTTTGTAAATCAAGAATTCTTACCAGATGAATTACAAGGAACAAGACTATATGAGCCTGGAAACAACCCAAGAGAGAACCAGTTGAGACAATTTTTAAAGGATAGATGGTTGGATAAATACAACTATTAAAAGTAAAATAGTGTGGATATAATTACACATGTTTTAAACATTTATCGGTGTACCCTGTTTAGAATATAAATTCTATCTGCAATGAAAAAGTATTTATTATTATCACTATTTACACTAGCCTTAACACCAATCTTTGCCCAAAGTCCATTAGGCAGAGGTGGATCTCAATTTAACGCTGGCGTTGGTTTATCTGGATACGGGATTCCTGTATTTGTTGGTTTCGACTACGGTATTCATGAAGATGTAACCATAGGTGGTGATGTAACTTTTAGAACTTGGCGAGATCGATATTCTGGATACACGTGGCGTTACACAGGAATTGGGGTTTCAGTAAATGGTAACTACCACTTCAACACGTTATTGAACATTCCACAACAGTGGGATTTTTACGCTGGTCTTAACCTAGGATTTTACTTTTGGAATGTAAACGAACCAAACGATTTCCCAGGAAGGTATGATGAACCACTGGCATCAGGAGTTGGTTTGGGAGCACAAATTGGTGGTCGTTATTACTTCACCGATAGATTTGGTTTGCTGCTAGAACTTAATGGTGGTACTGGATTAACAGGTTGTAAGTTTGGTATTTCTTACAAATTGTAAGTTCACAACCTTAAAGATATTCATGAAAAACCCTGAGAGGACTCTCTAAGGGTTTCTTGTTTTAAAGTAATTTATCTAATGATGTAACTCCTGGTGTTCTTTCAACTGTAAAACCTTCACCGTAGAGCACTCCAATTTGCCTACCATACTCCAACGCTCTACCAACCGTAAAGTCTAAAAACTCTTTTGTAGAAATAGGTGAAACAGGATCTTCTGAATCATCTTCTGGATTAAAAAATTGAGTCTTGTACGCTTGAATTGATTTCATTTTCAAATCCCAATAATCCGAGATATCTACAATAAAATCAGGTTTTATATATCGGTCTTGAATGTAATGATAAACCGCTTTTGGCCTCCACTCTTCTTGACTTTCACCTTCCCAAGTTGTTTCTACTTTTCTCAAGCCAGAATAAAAACAAGCTTCTGAAATCAACTTCGATGCTCTACCATGATCTGGATGTCTATCACTTACAGAATTGCACAAAACAATCTCAGGTCTGAATCTTCTAATTTGTTCAATAGCTAATCGAACTGAAGCTTCATTATGTTCGAAGAAACCATCAGCTAAACCTAAATTATGACGAGCATGAATGCCCATAATTTTAGACGCTTCTATTGATTCCTGATCTCTTGTTTCAGCAGTTCCACGAGTACCTAACTCTCCACGAGTTAAATCTACAATGGCTACTTTTTTTCCTTGTTTTATATGACTAATTACTGTTCCAGAACAAGTTAGTTCAACATCATCTGGATGGGCAGCAAAGGCTAAAATATCTACTTTCATGATCTTATTTTTTGATC
>MDTF01003898.1_pt1 | contig 23506 bp, 17 predicted proteins | sample 811191 | NCBI WGS metagenome assembly MDTF01 (sample SAMN05326649, study PRJNA326480) | marine metagenome | isolation source: seawater | place: Southern Ocean | collected 2011
ATGACAAAAATTGATCATATTAGAAACTTTGCAATTATTGCTCATATAGACCATGGTAAATCAACTATAGCAGATAGAATAATCCATACATGTGGTGGCCTTACAGAAAGAGAGATGAAGGCACAAGTTTTAGACTCAATGGATATTGAACGAGAAAGAGGAATAACAATTAAAGCACAAACTGTAAAACTTAACTATACAGCTAAAGATGGAAAAGAGTATATTTTAAATATTATCGATACACCTGGCCATGTAGATTTTAGTTATGAAGTTAGCAGATCATTATATGCATGCGAAGGATCTATTTTGATTGTTGATAGTACTCAAGGTGTTGAAGCTCAGACACTAGCCAATGTTTATCAAGCGCTAGATACCAACCATGAAATAGTTCCAGTTTTAAACAAAGTTGATCTACCAGCTTCAGATTTAGAAAAAACAAAAAAACAAATAGAAGACGTAATAGGAATAGATACTGAGAATGCCATTCCCTGTTCTGGAAAAACGGGTGAAGGAATTGATAATATTTTAGAGCAAATTATTGTATCATTACCTGCTCCAGAAGGAGAGAAAGATGCTGATCTAAAATGTTTATTAGTTGATAGTTGGTATGACACTTATATGGGTGTGGTAATTTTAGTAAGAGTTATTAATGGAAAAATTTATAAAAATATGTCGATTAAGATGATGTCTACTAACCAAGAATATATTATTGAAAAAGTTGGCGTGTTTACGCCGAAAGCTACTGATATTAATGAATTAAATGCTGGAGAAATTGGCTTTATAACAACAGGAATAAAAATTTTGTCTGAAACAAAGGTCGGAGACACCATTTGTGATTCAAGTAAACCTCCACAAGAGGCGTTACCAGGATTTAAACCAAGTAAGCCTGTAGTTTTTTGTGGTTTGTTTCCTGTTGATAGTTCGGAATATCAAAAACTAAAAGATGGTTTAGCAAAACTTCAATTAAATGATGCTAGTTTTTCTTTTGAGGCGGAGTCATCTACTGCTTTAGGCTTAGGATTTAGATGTGGTTTTCTAGGACTATTACATCTTGAAATAATTACGGAGAGATTAGAAAGAGAGTTTGATGTTAATTTATTAACAACCACACCTGGTGTTGTTTACAAAGTATATTTAAATAATGGTGATATTATTGATTTACACAATCCTTCTAGCTTACCTGATCCAACACTAATTAAGCGTATTGAAGAGCCCTGGATTAAGGCAACAGTAATAACACCTGATCAATATTTAGGACCGATAATAAAACTATGCCAGGATAAAAGAGGAATGCAAACAAACTTAAGTTATTCTGGTAATAGGGCTGTAATAAATTATGAGCTGCCATTAAATGAAGTTGTTTTTGATTTTAATGATAGAATTAAATCAATGACAAGTGGTTATGCAAGTTTTGATTATGAAATTGTAGATAATAGAGAAGGTAATTTAGTTAAGTTAGGTATTTTGGTTAACGCGGAACCTGTCGATGCATTAGCAATGATGATACATAAAGATTTTGCCCAAAAAACAGGCAGAGAGGTTTGTGAAAAATTAAAAGACTTAATTCCTAGACATAACTTTATGATACCAGTTCAAGCAGCGATAGGTGGCAAGATAATAGCAAGAGAAACAATTAAAGGTTTTAAAAAAGATGTATTAACAAAAATACATGGTGGTGGAGCAACAGATAGAAAAAGAAAATTACTGGAAAAACAAAAAAAGGGTAAGGCTAGAGGCAAACAGTTTGGAAAAGTAGAAATTCCACAAGAAGCATTTATTGGAGTTCTTAAGATTAGCAAAGAAAAGTAAGCAATCATTACAAGACAATAAATACTAGCATTCTTATTAAATAAATTTATAATATTTTTTGTGTACATTTATTCTTTAAAAAATAAAAAAAAAATATTAGGTGTAATACAAAGGTATAAAAATATATCCGTCAAAAGAGAAAATATTTCTCCAATTAATGAATTTCTTCAAGTATCTGCTCAAAAGCTTAAAAAAAACGATGTTGTAGAACCTCATATTCATATAAAAAATAATAAAAAAATTACCATAACACAAGAAATTTGGATTGTGTTAAGAGGTGAAGTTTCAATTCAAATATATGATATTGATAAAAAAAAAATTAAAGCTTTTAAGCTATTAAAAGGTGACATGTACGTTCTATTTAGAGGTGGGCATACGTTTAGAGTTTTAAGTAAAGAGGCTATATTTTATGAAATTAAAAATGGTCCATATAATCAAAAAATAAAAGATATTAAATACTTCAAAGAATAATGTTTTTAAATTTATTTTGGTTAGTTTTTATATATTCTTTATTTTTTAGTATAATTTTTATTTTAGGAAAATTTGCAAATAATTATTTATTTAGATTTAAAGAGTTAAGTTTTGGTGAAACTGGTATTTTAGGTTTCATTTCGATTTATTCCATAATTTTAATTACTCATTTTATAATCCCAATAAGTGATTTTTTTATTTATTCTACGTACTCATTATTATTAATATTTTTTTTAAGAGAATATCAAAATTTTTTTATTTTTAAAAATATTAGAAAATTCACATTTATAATAACATTTGTTGTATTTATAATTTTAGCAATAACCAATAATCATCACGATGATCTGTATATCTATCAATTGCCAATTATCAATTATATGCAAAATTATAAGATTATTTTTGGTTTAATTAATATAAATGATTTTATTGGGCAGGGACATAGTTTTTATGAAATAATGTCTTTTTTTAAGTTTCCAGTTTATGAGAATAGAGCATATTTTTTAATCCCAATCATTTTTGTAAACTTTTTTGTTATTTACTTATTTGAGATATTGAAGATTGAAAAAAATCTTTTAGTTAAATATTTTATATATTTTATAATTATTTTATTAATAATTAGATATAACAGAAGTAAAGAATACGGTACCGATATACCAATTTTGTGCTTGTTATTTTATATTCAGATAAATTTTTTTAGATACATAAATAAAAAAGAATTCGATTATTTTTTGAAAGCAGTTTTAGCAAGTATGTTTTGTATTATTCTAAAACTTTATGGTATTTTATCTATTTTCTATTTATTAGCGTTTTTGCCAATCATGAAGAAAAATTTTTTTCAAATTTTTAAAAAGAAGAAAATTTTAATTTTCATAATATTGATTTTTTCATTAACAATAATTAAAAATTTAATTGTTTCTGGCTGCTTATTTTATCCAATTTCAGAAACTTGTATCAATAAAAAAACAGTAAAATGGTCAATAAGTAAAGAAGTAGCTGGAATGAGACATGAATTTTATAATGCTCAAGTCTTAGGGTGGAGATCTTATACAAAGAATATCAACAACAGAAATTTTATATCTGCAAAAAGTTATCTTAATAAAAATATTCTAGAAAAAGCGAAAGGATTATTTAATGATAAGGATTCTGAAAAAATCATAGCAGGACTTGTTTTGGTAACTTTATTTTTAATATTATTTTTATTTTCAAATAAAAAAAAGAAAATTAATAATATGGATCAATTTACCAATTTTTTGATTTCATTATGTCTATTTTTACCTTTTTTAATTTGGCTAATTAAATTTCCTCAGAGTAGATATGGATATTTTTCATATATTTCATGTTTTGTTTTTTTTGCTTCATTTAATTATTTTAAAATAGGAATGCTAAGTAAAAAATTTTTAATCAGCTTATTTTCGATATTTTTAATTTTTTTAATTATAAAAAATTTTATTAGAATTGGAAATGAAATCAAAAGTGAATCATATGATCAAATTAATTATCCAATAAAAAAATTTAAAGAAAATAATTATAAAATAAAATTTATAGATGGTATTCAATTTAATATACCAACTGAATCATTTATGGAATGCTCTAATATACCAATGCTTTGTGCGGCCAATCAAAAAATGATTGATAAAGTAAGTGTTATAAATGGTTATTATTTCATAGAAAATAATATATCGGAACTTAAAAAACATATTAATCGATCGGCTGTACATGACATGATAGACACTAATAATTAATATTAAAAAATTTTTATTTTAATTAGACCAATAACATTTCTGAAAGCAATAGATGGAATTTTATGTAAATGAAAAACATTAGTTTTTCCATCCTTTCTAAGTCTGTGATTTATTTTTATTTGATAGATTTTAATATTTTTTTTTTAAACAGATAGCAATAAAACCCCACCAAAAGCCTTCAACCATAAATTTGAAATTATTCTTAATTTCTTTAAAAAATTTAGTTTCACAAAAAATATAAGGACAGCTTGGATCATTAATTTTCGAAAAAAAGAAAGTTCTATGTAAGATTAAAAACATTTTTGACATAATCAATCTTTGCAATGTATCTTTTCTTTTGTGCCTATTGCCTATTATAACTCCATTATTTAAGAGAGATCTTTTTTTCCAAAATTTAGAAAAATCATTGGGATCACACTGACCATCTGAATCTACACTTAAGATATATTTACCTTTAGCGATATTTACAGATGATATAACTGCATTAGCATAACCCCTTTTTTTGGTTTTTATATTTGAGATAAAAGTTTTTTTATTATTTTTTATCAACTGAAATAAAGTTTTTTTTGTTTTATCGGTACTTCCGTCTTCTGCAATAATCATCTCATATTCTATAGATAATTTATCGAGAACATTTTTCCATTCGAGCAATGTCCCTTTGATGGTTTTTTCTTCATTATAAATTGGAAAAATTACAGATAATTCTTTAGAAGTCATAAATAGATATATGTTATTATATAAGAAGATAATAATTACAAGATTAATAAAAATTTGTATATATTAATGAATCTATAAAAACTAAATGTTAGTTTCAAAAAAAAAAAATATTTATTTTATTTTCTGGAGAATTGCGTTTTTTTCATGAGAATCTTTTATCTATAAATGATTACTTCATAGATTATGAAATAATTTTTTTATTTTATCCATGGGAGTATGAAAGTAAAAAAATTGAAATTTTTCAGAAGTATTATAAAAATGATAAATTTTGCAATATTTATCAAAATAATTGGGATAAATATTTAGAAAAAATTAAATATCCTGACAACGCTAGCAATATACCAAGCTTATTTTATATGTGGGATGCACTTACTCAGTCATTTTCAAAAATAAAAAATGATTTTAATGAAAACGATTTAATTCTAAGATTTCGAACTGATATAAAGATTAATTCTAAGAAACTATTTTTGAACTTAGATAATATTAAAGATAATACATTGTACATACCTGATCGATATCACTGGAATGGTTTAAATGATCAAGTTTTTTTAACAAAAGTTAAAACACTAGACAATTTTAGTAATTTTTTTGAATTTGTAAATAATTCTATTTGTAGAAAAGAATTTATTTCTCCAGAGTATATTTTCTATAAATTTATTAAAAAAAAGAAGATTAAGATAGTTTTTTTTGACTTAGATTATCAGTTGTTGAGAGATAAAAAAAAAGAGCCAATTATAAAAAAAAACAGTTATATTCCAGTTAAAGATAAAATAATTATTAAATTTTTAAAAATTTCTTACAAATTTAGAAATTTCAAAAAATTTTATTTAGATAAAAAAAAAGAAATAAAACGCAAAACTTATTTTATGACTCGTAATTTTTTAATTTTGATGTCTGGAGGTACAACACCAGTTATTAACTCAACACTAGTTGCTATTGTAAAAAAAATAAAAAAAAAATCAGGTAAAATTAAAATTTTTTCTGGGTTGCCCGGTATAGATGGGGTGCTTAATAATAATTTTATTGACTTGAAAAAATTTTCTCAATCCAAACTTGAAATTCTTTCGAAAATCCCAGGTTCGCATTTTGTAGGAACAACCAGATTAAAAAGGCTTGATAATAAAGAGATGGGTATTTTTAAAAACAACTTACAAAAAAAAAAAATTAAGAATATTATAAATATTGGAGGTAACGGAACATTACAACAAACAATTGACTTCTCTAAGCGTCTTAAGGAGTTTAATTTTATATCTTGTCCTAAAACAGTTGATAATGATCTCGGAGATGTGAATTTCAAAAAAATGTTATATAACCCAGGGTTTGCTTCCTGTGTTAAGGTCTGGAAATTTTTTTTAGAGATGATTAATTTAGAAAATATTGGTGCAAAATCGCATGACAAAATTATTATTTCACAAACATTTGGAAGACAAACAGGTTTTATTTGTGGCTCAATAAGATATTGGGACAAAAAAAGAAAATTACCCATAATGTTACTTTTGCCAGAAGATAAACAAAATTTTATAAAAATACTTACTTTTATAAAAAAAAGAATTAAGCAGCATGGACGTTTGATGATTTTTTTAGCAGAGGGGTATAATTTAAGTAACATCATTCCATTGTATGATAAAAGTGGTCAAATCATGTATGGATCAAGTGGAACATCAAGTGCACAAATTTTATCTAATAAATTAAATAAAAAAGGTATTCAATCAAGAATATTCAACCCTACAATTTTGCAAAGAGTTTTTAGCTATAACAATCAAGTTCTTAATAAAAAAGATTATTTATTTGCAAAAAATGTGGGTGAATTTGCAGTAAAACTTTTATTAGAAAACAAAAAATCTTTTTTAATTGGCCTATCTGAAAAAAATAAGGTTATACCAGTACCATTTAATGTATGTAAAAAATACAGTAGAAAAATGACAAAAAATTTTATAAAAAAAAAGCAATTTGATGTTTCTAATGAATATTTGAAATATATAAAAAAGGTAATGAGTTAATGAAAATTGGCATTGCAGTTCTAGCTTACAATAGGCCATCTCATTTAAAAAAAGTTTTAAATGCGATTATAAAAGAAAAAATTGGAAAAATTTCTATATATATGGACGGACCCGCAAATCAAGAAGTCTCAAATAAACAAAAAATAATAAAAAAAATAATACAAAATTTTCGTAAAAAAATAATAATTGATTTATTGGTACAGTCTAAAAATAATGGATTGGCATTTTCTGTAACTAATGCGGTATCAAGCGAATTAAATAAAAACGATGGTGTAATTTTACTAGAAGATGATTGTGTACCAATTAAAGGTTTTTTTGATTATATGTATAAGGCATTGAAAAAGTATCGTTTTGAAAAAAATGTTAGAACAATATGCTCATATTTTAATCTTGAAACAAAATCAGATAATGCATTTTTTTTAAAAAGATTCAATCCATGGGGATGGGCAACATGGAAAGATAGATGGAAACAATATAATTTTGAAATTAAACAAACAATCCAAGAAATAAAAAACACTGGTTTGTCAGATACTCTGCCTTTAGACCTAAAGTCGTATTGTAAAAACAGTGATATAATTAATGGAAAACAAGATATATGGAGCTTATCTTGGACACTTACACATTATTTGGATAATTCACTTATACTTTATCCATCACGATCATTGATTGAAAATATTGGTTTTGATGGATCAGGTGTTCATTGTGTGACAACTGATGTTTTTAAAATAAAAGGTAAAAAAAAAAAAGTGACTTTACCACAAAAAATTAATTTCAATTTACAAAATGAAATCAAATTTAATGCTTTCTTATTAGAAAATTCATCAAAAACATTTTTTAAAAAAAATACATTAGATGCTGTCGAACCTTATGCTTTTATTAAAAATAAAAATTATATATTAGGAAATCAAATTAAATTTTATATAGAAAAATTTGTTAATTCGACTCCAATATTTGATGTTCACACACATTTATTTCCCTCTAAATTTGAAAAATTTTATAATGTAGGTCTAGTGAAACTTTTAAATTATCATTATTTAAAAGCTGAGCTTTTTTCATTGGGAAAAATTAATATAAAAAATTTTAATAAATTAAGTGATCATAAAAAAGCATTAATAATTTGGAATAATCTTTTTTTAAATCGTTATCCTTTTTCAACGGCTACTCAAGGAATTTTAAAGATACTTCAAATTTATGGAGTGAACGATGTTAATCAAAAATTTGAAACTATATTCAAAATTACCAATGAAAACCAACTTTCCGAGGGAGATATTTTTCAAATTACTGGTGTTAAACAAGTGGTTATGACGAATAATCCTTTTAATAAAAAAGAAAATATAATTTTAAGATTTAATAAGGATAAAAGATATTTACCCTCAATAAGAATTGATGATTTATTTAATGTAACAAAAAATACTATTGCATCTTATAATTTAAAAACTTTTGATAATATTAAAAAAACAATAAATTTTATTACTGATATAATTAGATCAATTAAACCAACCTATTTCTCATTATCTACTGAAAATTTTAAAGAATTTAATGAAGAGTTGTTTTTTAAAAATTTTTTTTTATTACTAAGACAAAACAATACTCCAATGATGTTATTAATTGGGGTAAAAAGAGGTGTTAACAAGCTGTATAGTGAAGCTGGAGATGGCATTGGAACCGTTGATTTAAATAAACTTGAGAATATTTTGATCAAATTTCCAAAAAATAAATTTTTAGTATCTTGTCTTGATTTAAAGGATCAATTTAGATTGAGTGTCATTGCAAGAAAATTTCAGAATTTAAAAATTGTAGGATTTTGGTGGTTTAATAATAATGAAAGTATTATTGAAAATGTATTAAAGCAAAGATTTGAATTATTAGGAGATAATTTTATTTTACAACATTCTGATGCAAGAATTATAGATCAATTAGTATACAAATGGCTAGATTTCAAAAGCGTATATATAAAAGTAATGGTAGAAAAGTATAATAAATTACTAAGTCTAGGATATAAAATAAAAGCTTCAGATTTAGAGAAAAAAATAAATATTCATTTTGAAGAAATGCCAAAGAAAAATATAAGATTAAAATGATTTGGATTCTTCCACTAGCTGGTAAAGGTACTAGAACTAATACTCTAAGTGAATTTAAACCTTTTGTGAATGTCAATAACAAAACAATAATTGAATGGTTTTTTATAGGAATAAAAAATAAAATTAAAAAAGGAGATAATATTTTTTTTATAACAACAAACTATTTTGAAAAAAAATTTGATTTTAAAAGAAAAATAAAATTAATTTTAAAAAAAAAAAAAAATTAAAGTAAAAATTTTTTTTAAATTTATTAATGAAACCCCAAATGGGCCCGCTTACACTGTGTATTCAATTTACAATGAAATCAAAAAGAGTAAAGAGCCATGTATTGTGATAAACTCAGACCAATATATAGATTTTGAATTTCCAAAAATTATTAAAGAAACTGAAATATATTTACCAATTCATTTTAATAATCATGGAAATTCTAGTTATGTAAAAATTGATAAAAAAGGTAAAATATTAAGGATTTTGGAAAAAAAGTTAATCTCCAATTATGCTAGTAGCGGAGCCTATATCTTTGGTTCTGTGAATTTATTTAAAAAAATAATAAGATTTATAAAAATAATAAAAATTAAAAATGAAATTAATATGAGTGAATTAATAAATATTTATTTAAAAAAAAATAATAAAGGCGGAAACACATTAAGTACTTTGGCCAAGTATGATTTAGGTAATGTTAAAGATGTCAAAAATTTTTTTATAAAAGAAATCGAAGTAATCTAGATGTGTGGTATCGGGGGAATATTTCAGGTAAATAGAAGTAATAATAGAGAATTATCTAAATTAATTGGTGCTATTAAACATAGAGGACCAGATAATACTGGAACTTGGTTTGATAAAAATATTAGCTTAGGAAACACCAGATTAAAAGTGGTTGATCTTGATGAAAAATCAAATCAACCTTTTAAATCAGCAAATGGAAAATATATTATAATTTTTAATGGAGAAATATATAATCATAAGGAATTAAAAAAAAATTATAATATAAAAACAAATACAAATAGTGACACAGAAGTTATAGTTGAGTTGTTCTCCAAGATTGGTGTTAAATCCTTCAACCTCTTAGATGGAATGTTTTCTATAGCTATATATGATATTCACAATTCCAAATTATATTTATCTCGCGATCCATTTGGAATAAAACCTTTGTATTACTCTTTAAAAAACAAAAAATTAATTTTTTGTTCAGAAATTAAAGGAATTATTAATCAGAATTCTCATTTTAATCAAAATGATAAAAGTATAATAGATTTTATAAAGTGGGGTGGATTAGACCACTCAAATCAAACTTGGTTTAAAAATATTTTCAGTTTAAATCCAGGATCCTTTATAGTTATAGATAAAAAATTTTTGATTGTTGAAAAAAAATTTTATTTTCTAAATGAGGTAGTTAACGAAAAAAAGATTAAAAAAAAAGATATTCCATACCAATTTAAAACTTTGCTTAATAAGTCAGTAAAGGATCAATCTGAAACTGTAAGATCCATTGGATCAAATTTATCTGGTGGAGTAGACTCATCCATTGTTACTATGTTTTTGCATGATAATAAAAAAAAGATTGATACTTATACATTTGGTTATAACGAAAAAAAGTATGATGAAAGAAGATTTGCAAAAAAAGTTTCTAAAAGTTTGAATGTAGAAAATTTTACATCTATTTGCTCTGCTAAGGATATAAATCAAAACTTTATTGACACCTTAATAATGGAAGATGAGCCATTCACATCTTTTAGGCAAGTTTCACATCATAAACTATATAAGGATTATCAAAAAAATGGATCAACAGTTATTTTAGAATCTAGTGGTGGAGATGAAATTGGGGCTGGATATACTGGATTTTTATGGCCATTATATCTTGATCAGTTAAAAGAATATGGTCACAATATAGCCTGGAAGAATTTATTAAATAATTTAGATTTAAAAAAAAATAATAAAGATTATTTGTCTAATTTTATTACATCTGGAATTGAGAATCAAAAAAATTATGGAATCTGTACCTCTGATGGAAGTAAAATTATTGATAATAATTTAATCAACCCCAATTATGAAAAAAAATTTGATAATGGACCACCAAATTATCCTCGATACTTTAAAAGTCATTTGCAAAACTCCCAATATATAGAACTTTTTCATACAAAACTACCAAGAGGCTTGAGATATGTCGATAGAGCGTCATCAGGAAGTGGAAGAGAGGCAAGAGTTCCACTACTAACAAAAGAACTTGTTGAGTTTTGTTTTGCAATCCCAAATAACTTTAAAATTAGGGAAGGTGAATTAAGATGGTTTATGAAAAAGTCACTAAAGTATTTAAGAAAAAATTCTGTAGAACTTTCAAATAAAAGGAGTGTAGCAGATCCACAAAGAACATGGATTAGAAAAGACTTTAAAAATATTTTTTTAAAGTTGTTTAAATCAAAAAAATTTTTAAATAGAGGAGTGTTCAATCAAGATGAAGTTTTAAAAAATTTTGACTTCTTTTTGAAAAAAGAGCAAACCCACAGTCTGGGTATATTTCAAATTTTTATAACAGAGGTCTGGTTTAGACTTTTCATAGATCATAAACCGTCAGACTTTAACGGTGCTAAACTTGACGAATTTGTTAATGAAACTAATTAGTAATAAGGGAGAGATGGCTGAGTGGTTTAAAGTGCATGCTTGGAAAGTATGTGTACTGTCAAAAGTACCGTGGGTTCGAATCCCACTCTCTCCTCCAAATTATAAAATATAATACTTAATATTAAGGTTTATAAAATAAATTATGAAAATATGTATTTTTTATAGCTCTCCAAAGCTGGGAGATTTAATTTTACAACTACCATTTATTAAAGCAATTGCAGATAATTTTAAAACAAAAATTACTATTTGTATTAATAAAAAAATAGGAATTAAAAGTATTCTAGAAAAACAAATTTATATAGAGGCAGTAATTGAAAGCTATTTCAGAAAAGGAAAATATTTTGTACCTGATGTTTTTAATTTAACTAAAGAATTAAGAAAAAATAATTTTACTCATGGATATATTTTAGAAAAGACAAAAGGAGCTGCAATTGCATCTTACTTAGCTAGAATAAATAAAGTTTATGCATTTGGAATAGGTACACAAAAATTTTTGGTGAATAGATCTGTAAAATTGGAAAAAAATGATTTAAGATATAATTACACAGAGCAATCACTAAAATTTTTATCTAAGTTGAACATTAAAGTAAATTTTGATCAAAAGTTTTTACAACTAGATGGTAACTTTACTAATAAAATTAAAGAGAAATTTAATCATTACAAAAAACCCTGGGTATGTTTTGGTGTCGATTCAACAGAAGTTAATAGAATTTGGCCTCAAAAAAATTTTTCTGATTTAGCTGACAGTCTTATGAAAAAAAATTTAGTAGGAACAATATTTGTAATTAGTGCTCAAAATCATACATCTTATTTTCAAAATATTTTATCAAACTCTATTAATAAGAATATTTTAGTAGATTGTAAAAATCTGAATAGATTAGAGATAATTCAATTGATGGATATGTGTGACTATTTTGTAGGTATAGACTCTGGGCCATCCTGTGTCTCTGGAGCCCTTAGCAAAAAAACTTTTTGCATAATTGGCCCTACAGACGCAACATTACCTAGATTTAGCTCTATGTACAAAATTACGAGTAATTTTTACGACAAAAAAAGAGAGATTGGAGTTAAAAGATGTGGCGACAATTTTGAACAAAATAACAATGAAGCAAAAAGTATAAAAACTAAAAGTGTTTATGATATAATTGTAAAAAATTTGTGATAAGGTAGTAAACAATCTTAAATCTTAATCAAAAAAATGAATAATAATACTTCAAATAATTATCAAGCTGACTCCATTAAAGTTTTAAAAGGACTTGAAGCTGTAAAAAAAAGACCAGGAATGTATATAGGTGATACCGATGATGGTACGGGTTTACATCATATGGTTTATGAGGTTGTAGATAATTCTATAGACGAGGCTTTAGCAGGACATTGTAAAAATATAAATGTAAAAATTAATTCGGATGGAACTGTAACTGTCAATGATGATGGTAGAGGCATACCTGTAGATATGCATAAAGGTGAAAAAAAATCAGCAGCTGAAGTTATTATGACTCAATTACATGCTGGAGGTAAATTTGACCATGATTCCTATAAGGTTTCAGGAGGTCTTCATGGAGTTGGTGTTTCTGTTGTAAATGCTTTATCAGAAAAATTAAAATTAGAAATAAGTAGAGATGGGAAAAAACATTTTATAGAATTTAATGATGGAGAGGCAAAGGCACCTTTAAAAGTTATTGGTAATTCAAAAGAAACAGGTACTCAAATTACTTTTTTACCTTCTAAAGAAATATTTTCTGGAATAAAATTTAGCGCAAATATTATTATTAAAAGAATGAGAGAGTTAGCTTTTTTAAATAAAGGAATACAAATAAATTTTACTGATGCTAGTCAAAAAAAAGAAAAAACCATTAAATTCAAATTTGATGGTGGAGTTCTTGAATTTGTAGAATTTTTAGACGAAAAAAGAGAAAAATTACAAAATAAGAGTGGAAATGATTTATTTAAAAAACCGATTTATATTGAGGGAAAAAAGGATAATATAGAATTAGAGTGTTCGCTCAAATGGAATGGTAGCTATGCGGAAGATATATTTCCGTATACAAATAATATTTATCAAAGAGATGGTGGAACTCATTTACTAGGTTTCAGAAGTGCATTAACTAGAGTTATTAATAAGTATGCAAACGAACACAATCTTCTAAAAAAAAATAAGTTAGCAATCTCAGGAGACGATATAAAAGAAGGATTGACATGTGTAATATCTGCTAAGATTCCAGATCCAAAATTTTCATCTCAAACTAAAGATAAACTGGTTTCATCAGAGGTAAGAATGATTGTGGAGACGGTAGTTAATGAAAAGTTATCTATATGGTTTGATCAAAACCCCTCGATTGCAAAAATTATTCTAGCAAAAATCATTCAAGCAGCTCTTGCTAGAGATGTTGCAAGAAAAGCTAGAGAAAATGTTAGAAGAAAAGGTGCTTTAGAGTTAAGTGGCCTTCCAGGTAAGCTGGCTGACTGCCAAATAGGCAAACAAGAAGGAACTGAATTGTTCATTGTTGAGGGAGATTCTGCAGGTGGATCTGCAAAACAGGGAAGAAATAGGTCAAATCAGGCCGTACTACCTTTGAGAGGTAAAATTTTAAATACGTATGTTGAAGATATAAATTTAAAAAAAAATGGTAATGGAGATGGTTCTGAGCAGAGAACTAAAGCTTTATCAAAAATGATATCTTCAAATGAAATTGTAACATTAATTAATGCACTTGGCCTAGATCCAAAAGTTCATGAAATAGATTTAAAAGATTTAAGATACGGAAAGATTATTATTATGACTGATGCTGATGTAGATGGCTCACATATTAGAGCTTTATTGTTAACTTTTTTTAACAACAAGCCTTTTAATAAACTAATTGAAAATGGCCATGTTTATTTAGCACAACCACCACTATTTAAAATAAATAAGGGGTCAAAGGGAATATATATAAAAGATGAGAAAGAGCTGGAAGACTATATTGTTAACAATAGCAAAGCTTTAAAGAAGGTCAAAAGAGGATCTAAAGAATTTATAAAGGAATTAGATTTAGAAAAATCAAAAATGAGCATTCAAAGGTTTAAAGGTTTGGGTGAGATGAACCCAGATGAGCTTTGGAGTACAACACTTGACCCTGAAACTAGAAATTTACTACAAGTACAATACTCTAAAGACCTTAAAAAGGATCAAAATCTAATTCATACCTTAATGGGAAATGACGTGGCATTAAGAAAAGATTTTATAATCTCTAATGCAATAAATGTTCAAAATCTTGATATTTAATAATGAAGTTTTTTGAAACTTCAAAACATTTTTCTTTAAAAAAATCAACCTATATTGCTCTTAGATGGATTGGTATTTTTGGACAGTTAATATCTGTGAACTTTGTTTATTATTTTCTTGATTTTAAATTTGATTTTATACCAGCTATTTTAGTCATTTTTTTTGGAAGTTTAAGTAACTTATTTTTAATCTTTATTAATAAAAATACTCAATTATCTGAAAAATCAGCTTTAATTTTTCTTCTTGTAGATATTTTGCAATTAGGTTTTTTAATTTATCTTACAGGTGGAATGCACAATCCGTTTGTAATATTTTTGATTATACCATGTGTATTTTCAGCTTCAAATTTAGGTTTTAAGATAAATTTATTTTTGGTATTAATCACTTCACTTATTATCTTGATCTTAACATTCAAGCATTTGCCACTACCGAGCCAAATTAACTTAAACTATGATGCAAACCTATATATTTTTTATTCAACACCAGTATCTTTAATAATTGCCTTAGTTTTTCTAAACTATTTTGCGCTATTATTTGGTAAAGAATCTAGACTAAAAAAAGAAGCACTAAGTAGAATGGAAGAAGTTATGGCCAAAGAACATGAGCTTTTGTCTTTAGGAGGCCAAGCCGCAGCCGCAGCCCACTCGCTAGGAACGCCACTATCAACTATTAAGATTATTACTCAAGAATTAGCAAAACAGTTCAAAGGACAAGCAGATGTTGCAAAAGATATTGAACTGTTATCAAGCCAAGTTGAAAGGTGCAATAAGATTTTAAAAAAATTAAGTTTAAATCCAACTGAAGAGGATGATTTTATTGATATAGATTTAAGTATGAGAGATTATTTGAACGAAGTTATTTCTTCATTTAAGGAAATTAGCACTAAAAATTTCTTTTTTAATTTTGATCAAGACTCAAATGTAAAAAAAATAACTAAATCGATTGAAGTTGTATATGGTTTAAGAAATTTTATTGGAAATGCTAATAAATTTTCAAAGGATTCAGTCTATATTAATCTTAAAAGTGATAGCGAAATAACTGAAATTACTATTGAAGATGATGGCAAGGGCTATCCAAGAGATGTTCTGTCAAAAATTGGTGAACCATATTTAAGATCTAAAAACACTTTAGAAAAATCAAAGACTGGACTTGGACTTGGACTATTTATAGGAAAAACACTTTTAGAAAAAAACTTTGCCTTAATTAATTGTAGAAATTCTCAAACAAGAAGTGGTGCAGAGGTAATTATTAAATGGAATAATAAAGAGTTATTTAATATTTAATGAAATCTTTTTTTTTCAAATAAAGAACTTAGTTGAGAAATCATTACATCCCCCAATTCGTTAACATCAGTAATTTTTATTGCTTTTTCATAATATCTTGAAACATCATGACCAATTCCAATAGCTAAAATTTCAACTTCACTTTTTTCCTCTATAAATTTTACCATTTTTTTTAAATGTTTTTCTAAAAAATCTCCCGTATTAACAGAAAGAGTTGAGTCATCTACTGGAGCGCCATCAGAAATAACCATTAATATTTTTCTTTCTTCTTTTCTTTTTTTTATTCTACTAAAAGCCCAAGATATTGCTTCACCATCAATATTTTCTTTTAGTAAACCCTCTTTAAGCATTAAGCCAAGATTATTTTTGGCTTGTCTCCATTGTACGTCTGCACCTTTATAGACTATATGTCTTAAATCATTCAATCTACCTGGTGTTTTGGGTTTTGAATTTTTATTCCAAAGCTCTCTACTTTTGCCACCTTTCCAATTTTTTGTTGTGAAGCCTAATATTTCTATTTTTACTGAACATCTTTCAAGTGTTCGTGAGAGAATGTCAGCACATATTGCAGCAATAGTGATTGGCCTTCCTCTCATAGATCCAGAATTATCAATTAACAATGTTACAATTGTATCTTTAAAGTCTAAATCTTTTTCTTTCTTAAATGAAAGAGAATTGTAAGGATCCATTATTATTCTTGGCAACTTAGAGCTATCCAATAAACCTTCTTCTAAATCAAATTCCCAAGCTCTATTTTGTTTAGCAAGTAATTTTCTTTGAAGTTTATTAGCAAGTTTTGTTATGATATACTGGAAACCCATTAACTGTCGGTCTAAATTTTTTCTGAGTTTTATTATCTCATCTGCTTTTTCTAAATTTTCTGCTTTTGTAATTTCATCATATTGAGTAGTAAAAACCTTATATTCAAGGTTAATATTGTCAATATTGTTCTGAGCACTATTTTCTGAGATTTGTTCGTCCGACTCAGCTTCCGAAAGCTCTTCATTCATATTAAAATCATCAACACTATAATCTGCATCAAAACTAGCTTGAGTTTCTTGATCTTTACTATCTTGAGTCTCATTATCCATGTCTTCATTTGATGGGTTATTTTGTTCTTCTTCTTTATCTTCCTCTTTATTTTTCTCATTTTGCTCATTCTGAAAAATATTCATTTTTTCAAGGATTTGTGAGAATCTTTCACTATAATTGTCTTGGTCCTCTAATTTTTCTTTTAAGTATAGGATGTGTTTATTAATTGATCGTTCGAAATCTTTTTCCCAAAAATTTAACATTTTAGTGGATAGGGAATTTAATTCTATTTTATGAAAATTTTTAAGCATATATAATTCAAATGCTTCTGTAATGAGAACATCTTTTTTAGTTTTTAGTGAATCTTTTTTTTTATTATCAATTATCTGTAAGTAATTTTCATGAAAATTTTTTTCAATTCCTTTAAGCATTTTTCCACCAAGCACTTCACACCTTATTTTTTCAGCAATATCATAAAGCGATTTATAAGATGCATTAGTAGGAAGATTTTTTTTATAAATTACATCGTTTGAAAATTTTTTCTTTAAAGCTGCAGAGTCTATTTCTGCACGCAGTCTAATAAAATCACTTTTATTTGAAAGTTTATCAATTTCTATTGTATCGTAGTGTTTGGGTTTTTTGCTTTCAATTGATCTTTTGTCTAATTGAATGTCATCAGAGATTACTTTTGCAGTCGACGATAGAGCTATTCTAAACCTTTCTTTTAAATCGGTCTGTTTACCACTCATTTAAATTTGAATATTTACTAGTGATTCTGGCAACTCCTCACCAAAACATCTTTGATAGTACTCTGCAATAGTACTTTTTTCAATTTCATCACATTTATTTAGAAAAGTTACTCTAAAAGCGTAACCAGTATCTTTAAAAATTTCTGTATTTTCTGCCCAATGCATAACTGTTCTTGGACTCATTACAGTTGAAATATCACCTGCAACAAAGCCTTTTCTAGTTAAAGAAGCTACTTTAATCATATTGGTAATTTTTTCTTTACCTTTTAGATTGTTAAGATTTTTGTTTTTGGCGATCACTATTTCCAATTCTCTTTCTAAATTAAGATAGTTAAGAGTCGTTACAATATTCCATCTATCCATCTGACCTTGGTTTATTTGCTGTGTTCCATGATAAAGTCCTGTGGTATCGCCCAAGCCCACAGTATTTGATGTTGCAAATAATCTAAAAAATTTATTTTGTTTGATAACTTTATTTTTATCGAGCAAAGTAAAATTACCCTCTGCTTCCAAAACTCTTTGAATTACAAACATTACATCTGGTCTTCCAGCATCATATTCGTCAAAAACTAATGCCACTGGATTTTGAATTGACCAGGGTAAAATACCTTCATTAAATTGAGTGATTTGTTTGCCATCTTTTAGAACTATTGCATCTTTACCAATTAAATCAATTCTACTAACATGACTATCAAGGTTAACTCTTATGCACGGCCAATTTAATCTAGCTGCAATTTGTTCTATATGCGTAGATTTTCCAGTGCCGTGGTAACCTTGAATTAAGACTCTTTTATTAAAAGCAAAGCCAGATATGACTGCTAGAGTTGTATCTTTATCAAATTTATAACTTTTATCTATATCAGGAACATATTCACTTTTTTTTGAAAATGCATCTACTTCCATTTCAGAGTCGATACCAAATGTTTGTTTCAAAGAAACTTTTATATCTGGTTGAATATTAAGGTTAGGATTCAATTTTTTCTCTATATTTATTTTTTAGTTGAGTATAAGCCAAAGTGATTAATTTTAGTTTTTCCTCATATTTTTTATTTCCAGAATTCATATCAGGGTGAAATTTTTTGACAAGTACTTTGAATTTGTCCTGAATTTTCTGCCATTTTAAACCGACAGAAACACCCAAAATTCTAAAAGCTTTTATATCTTCACTGTTAAACTTAAATTTAAATTGACTCATATGATTATATTCACTTTTTAATCTATCTTTATCTAGCTCATCTCTTAAAGTGTTGTTCCAAAGTACTTTAAAAAAATTATCAGAAGAACTAAAGCTTTGCGTGGGTTTATGCCAAATCATATCTGATTTTAAGAAGTCCATTACTTGCTCATCATTCATCCCAGAAAAATAATTCCAATTTTTGTTAAATTCTTTTACATGCTCTAGACAAAGCATTCTGTATCTTTTACTATTATCTTTCTCTACAGGCGCTTTGTAATCAGCAGTTTCGTTGCAATTATTCCAGTCACAAATATTTTTCATGGTATATAATAAATAATGTTTATGGATATAGATGAGTTAATCGCAATTGTAAAAAAAAAAACTACAAAATCAAATTAATATTGAAAGTATTAGCATTGAAGATAAATCTTTTCTTCATAAAAACCACAGTGGCAATCAAGAAGGAAAGTTCCACCTAAAGCTACATATAGAATCAAAAGAATTAAAAAAATTAAGTAGAATAGATAGTAACAAAAAAATATATAAAATCATAGGTACAGAGCTAAAAGAATCAATACATTCAATTCAAATTTTAATTAGTTAATTCACCTTTTATAAACAACTTTAAATTTTCTTTGTCATATTGCCCATCAATAATCGGAGAGCCAATTTTTTTTAGTAAAACTAGATTAATCTTGTCTGAACTATTTTTTTTGTCTTTTAACATAAAGGATATAATTTTTTTTAGATCTTTAATTGTAAAAAATTTTTTAATTTCTGAGGGTAAATTTGAATTTTTAATATGATCAATAATAGAATTATATTCATTTTTCTTAATTAAATTATTTTTTAAACTAAAATTGAGAGCAGTTTTTATTCCCAAAATCACTGCTTCACCATGGTTTAATTTTTTCGAGTAACCTAAGGAAGCTTCATAAGCATGAGCAAATGTATGACCAAAATTCAAAATTTTTCTTAGCCCTTTTTCTCTCTCATCTCTTTCAACTACAAACTTTTTAATCCTACAACTTTCGTGAATAGCTTTTTCAGTGAAGGGGGATTTTAAACTAAGAATATTATCCGTATTTTTATTTAAAAAATAAAAAAATTTCTTATTAGCCACAAGTGAGTGTTTCAAAATTTCACCATAACCACAGATTATTTCTCTTGGTGGAAGTGTTTTTAGGAACATAATGTCAGAAATAACTAAACTAGGCTGGTAAAAACTTCCAATTAAATTTTTACCATGCTTTGTATTTACACCTGTTTTTCCTCCAATAGAAGAGTCAACCTGAGATAAAAGAGTGGTTGGTATGTTTATAAATTTAAGGCCTCTTTTAAATAAACTTGCTGCAAAACCAGTTACGTCGCCTGTAATTCCTCCTCCAATTGACATTAAACAATCTTCTCGAGAAAAGTTATTCTCAAGTAAAATATCTAAAATTTTATTAACATTATTTTGATTTTTATTTTTTTCGCTAGCATCAAAATAGTGAACATAAATTTTTTTTTCAAATAAAGATTTCTTTATTTTGGTAACTATTTTTTTTGAAATATTTTTATCCACTACTAATAAACATTGCTGGAACTTCAAAAAATTATCTTTTGCTATTTTTGCAATATTTGAAACTAAATTCGATCCAATTATAATTGAATATTCTTGAGTTTTTGTTTTAATCTTCAGTTTAATGGGCTTCATAAGTTTTTAAAATTTTTTTTACTATTTCGTTTTTTGTCTGATTATCACATTTAATTTCATATAAAGCTTTGGAATAAATGTAGGATCTTTTTTTTATCAAATTAATTAATCCATGATCTGCTGTTTTAAAGGCTATTGGTCTTTTCTTACTATTTCTAATTCTATCTAATAATACTTTGTCATCCCACTTTAGCCAAAAAGATAAATGATTTTTTAAAATTTCTTTCCTTATATTATTGTTTATAAACGCACCACCTCCCAGAGAAATTATTGAATTATTTAATTTTAACTTATCTAAAGTTATTTTTTCTTCAAATTTTCTGAAATAGGCTTCACTTTTGGACTCAAAAATTTTACCAATTGATAATCCTAATTCATTTTCAATTTCTTTATCAATATCTATAAAATCTAATTTCAATCTTTTTGACACCAAGAGGCCAATAGAAGTCTTGCCTGAACCCATCATTCCTAGAAATACAAGATTTTCTTTTGATTTCATAATTTTCTCTATTGAAAAAACACAAATATGTCTTAATTTGAAATTAACTAAAGTTATATGCAATTTACTAAAAATACAAGTTTGGGCAAAACTAATATCGTAGGACTAATCATTAAGATCGCTGTGGGTTTAATAATTATCCTAGGACTTGCTCATTTTCTAAATAAAATTGATTTTCCAGCCCCTAAAAAAGAAATAGAAAAAATTATTTCCAATGAGAATTTTAAAATTGTTAAATAAAAAACATTTATCGATTGTAATCATTTTTTTAACATCAATACTTTCCTTGAATGCTGAAGACCAACCAGTTGATATTTGGAATATTGAAAAAAAAATAGTTGTGAAAGAATCTGAAATAGATTCAGCAATTAATTTAGAAAAAGAACTAACTACAATATCATCAGAGAGTAGTATTTATAAAATGCAGTCTGATAAAAAAAAAAATATTATTGAGCAAGATCAGAAGCTAGAATCAAAAGAATTAAAAATTATTGGATTGTATGACCCTGATGATTATGGCCTAGATATCAACATGTGGTCGAACTCCGATGGTTTAATCTTAAAGAACCTTTTTGAAAATTTAAATAAAATCAAACTCTCAAAAGATGCTTTTGAAATTTTAAATATTTCATTATTAACAAATGCCTATTTTCCCGATCAAAACATGACACAAAGAGAGTTTTTAAAAGTTAGATCTGATTGGTTAATTAAAGATAAAAATTTAGAATTAATAGAGAGGTACTTAATTAAAAATCAAATTGTTAACTTACACCCAAGACTAACTAGATATTTAGTTGACACACATTTATCACAATCAAATGTTAAAAAATCATGTGAAATATTTTCTAAAATCAAAGAACCAATTGATGATGAATATCTCTTTAAGTTTAGTTTATACTGTTTAGTTAATAACAATAAAATTGAAGAAGCCCAATTAATTTTAGATTTAAAAAAAGAATTAGGATTCCAGAACAATTATTTTGAAGATAAGATTAACTACTTATTTGGTTATGTAGAGAAAGTTGACGGTACAATATCTGAAAAATCTATTTTAGATTTACATTTAGCTCACAGAACAAATCCAGAGTTTTTATTTGAACCTAAAAAAGAAACATCGAAATTGATATGGAAATATCTCTCAACATCAAATTTATTATTTAATGTTCAAGATATTGAAATTACTGAAATAGATAAAATCTCTATAATTGAAAAAGCAACTCATGATAAAAATTATCCAGAAGAAGATTTATTTGAGCTATATAAACGTTTTCAATTTAATATTAATCAATTGTTAAATACAAAAGAGTTTTACAAGTCTTTATCCAGTATAGAAGGAAAGGCTTTAATTTATCAAAGAGTTCTCTTAACATCTGAACCGAATTTAAAACTTGAATTAATGAAAATTCTAAAAAATTTATTTGAGGCAGAGGGAATTACTTATGCATTTGATCTAGAGCTTAAAAAATTCTTAAGTCAAATAAATCAAGATGATGTACCATCAAATTTTACAACTTTCTATAATACGTACGGAAAAAATGAAGAAAATATTGACAGAAAAATTAAATTTAATAATAAAATTTTACATCAATCAAAACTTGTAAATTATTTTAACGGTAACTACTCAAAACCTAAAATAGAAGAGGAAATAAATAAATTTTTAAAGAAAATTAAGAAAGACAAAAAATATTTTTTATCGAAAAAAGATATAATTTTTCTTGAAGCTTTGAAATCAGATGGTATTAAAATCTCAAAAAAGTACGACGATCTTTATCAAATAAATCAGTCTGAAATGCCATCAGATATTCAGTCAATGATTGATAGTAAAGAAATAGGTGCTGCACTACTTAGATTAGTTGAGGTAATTGGGCCAGATAAAATAGAGGATATTGATGATGACACAATATATTTTTTAATTAACACTCTAAACCAATTAGATGTTGATTTAATACGAAATAAACTTCTACTAAAGATTCTTCCTTTAAAAGTTTAGAATTTATAATAAAATAATTATTAATTATGTCAGTTAAAAAAATTTTAATAGAGCCAAACAAGTTATTACGGCAAGTATCAAGGAGTGTTGAAAAAGTTGGCAATGAAGAGAGAGCGTTAATGGACGATATGCTTGAAACAATGTATGAGGCTCCTGGAATTGGTCTTGCAGCTATCCAGATAGGAGTTCCTAAAAGAATTATAGTTATGGATATTAGTAGAGACGAAAATAAAAAGGAACCCAGGTTTTTTGTTAATCCTGTTATTAAAAATAGAAATAAAGAAAAAGTAAAACATGAAGAAGGATGCTTATCTGTACCAGATCAATTTGCAGAAATAGAAAGACCTAATGCATGTGAGGTTGAATATTTGGATTA
>MDTF01000134.1_pt1 | contig 23485 bp, 14 predicted proteins | sample 811191 | NCBI WGS metagenome assembly MDTF01 (sample SAMN05326649, study PRJNA326480) | marine metagenome | isolation source: seawater | place: Southern Ocean | collected 2011
AGTTGTTTCTGCAGGAAGAGGTATGAAGGGGCCTGAAAATTGGGGTATTATAACTGAGTTAGCGGAGGTCCTAAATGCTGGGACAGCATGCTCTAAGCCAGTTAGCGATATCGGTTGGCGTCCTCACAGTGAACACGTAGGACAAACTGGAATACAGATTAATCCACAATTATATATCGCTATTGGCATCTCTGGAGCAATTCAACATTTAGCGGGCGTAAGTAGATCAAAAACAATTGTCGTGATAAATAATGATCCTGAAGCTCCGTTTTTCAAGGCAGCGGATTATGGAATCATTGGAGACGCATTTGATGTTGTCCCTCGATTAACTGAAGCGATTAAAAGTTTCCAAAAATGATGGAAAAAAAAATACGTTTAGAAGTTAAGGGGTTAACCTACAGCGAGAGACCATCTGGCGCCTATGCATTATTATTAGAAGCTATTGACGACAAAATAAAAATACCAATTGTAATTGGTGCATTTGAAGCCCAAAGTATAGCAATAGCACTAGATAAAATGACTAAACCGCCAAGACCGATGACACACGATCTTTTTCAATCAGTTCTCGAAAAACATCATATTAAATTAGAAGAAGTACAAATAAAGGATCTTCAAGATGGTGTCTTTTACGCTTCCTTAATTTTTAAAAATGAAGCAGGCTATCAAACTATAGATTCTCGTCCATCTGATGCGATCGCTCTTGCACTGAGGTCAGACTGTCCAATATTTACCACGCGAGAAGTTCTTCTCAAAGCTGGAATCACTTCGTCAATTAATGATCCTAAGTTGTCAGTATCGCCTGTTGATAAGGCTGTTCAAGTCAAGAATCTAACTGACATTAGTGCTATTTCAAAAAAAAACCTTGAAGGAATATTAAATAAAGCTATTCTGTCAGAAGATTACGAACTTGCTGCTCAAATTCGTGACGAATTAAATAAAAAATAATATATCAATAAATGGATATTCTAAGACCAATATTAAGCCTAGCACTTTTGTTAGGCATATTATGGTTAGCGAGCTCAAATAGAAAGGCAATTTCTTGGACGCTGGTAGTTAAAGGGCTTCTAATTCAATTTGGACTGGCATTCTTGATACTCGAGATAGACTGGATATCCAATGGTTTTGATTCTATAGGAAAGGCTTTCGTATCTCTATTGGGTTTTGCTCGCGAGGGGAGTTTATTTCTATTTGGAGATTTGGTTGGACGAGTAGATAGTTTTGGCTACATATTTGCCTTTCAAGTTTTGCCCACAATTATTTTTTTTAGCGCAATAACAAGTTTATTATTTCATTTTGGAATCCTGCAACGGGTTGTTTATGTTTTTGCCTGGTTCATGAAGCGTACTTTAAAGCTATCAGGAGCAGAGAGTTTATCCGCCGCCGCCAATGTTTTTGTTGGGCAAACTGAAGCTCCTTTACTAGTAAAACCCTACATAGCTAAAATGACCCGGTCAGAATTACTCTGTCTGATGTCAGGAGGAATGTCAACAATAGCCGGAGCAGTTTTGGCAGCTTATATCAATTATCTCGGAGGAGATGATCCAGAACGGCAAATATTTTTTGCTCGTCACTTATTAGCAGCTTCAGTAATGAGCGCTCCAGCAGCGATTGTTGGAGCTAAAATGCTAATGCCCGAAACCGAAGAATTTATTGATTCAGCAAACGTCAAAATCGAAAAGCAAGGAAACTGGTTAGAGGCTATCGCCCATGGCACTGCTGATGGTTTAAAAATGGCTGTAAATGTAGGAGTCATGCTACTGGTATTTACTGCTCTTATAGCATTAGCAAATGCACTTCTTAGTGGAGCCATTGGAAGTTGGACTGGCCTCAATGATCTTCTCAGTTCTACTACAAATGGTCGTTACACAGAATTCAACCTACAGTCTATATTTGGGTTAGCTCTAGCACCTTTAACTTGGCTAATGGGGGTTCCATGGGTTGATGCTGCTGCCGTTGGTCAGCTACTAGGAGAAAAAACAGTCCTAAATGAATTCTACGCATACGTATCCATGGAAGGCCTTATGAATAACGGTGAACTGCGATCAGAAAAAGCACAAATATTATCGACATATATTTTATGTGGTTTTGCCAATTTTGCATCTATAGGGATTCAAATTGGTGGTATCGGCGCACTCGCTCCCAGCAGAAGAAAAGACCTCAGTCAACTAGGATTAAGAGCCCTTTTGGCTGGCACTACAGCTTCTCTTTTCACGGCCATATTAGTTGGAATATTTTATTAATCACATGAAAGCATACCATCAGCTAATTCAACATGTTCTAGATAAAGGAGTTGAGAAAAAAGATCGTACAGGCACAGGAACGCTATCAGTCTTCGGTTATCAAATGCGATTTGATCTTTCGGAAGGTTTCCCATTGATTACGACAAAAAAATTACATTTAAAAAGCATACTACATGAACTTATATGGTTCATAAATGGTGATACAAATATTAGGTATCTATGCCAAAACGGAGTGAGGATTTGGGACGACTGGCCTTATGCTAAATACAAAGCATCAAATGAATTTAATGGAGAAGATATCCGTCAATTTGCGAAAAAAATATCGGAAGATTCTAAATTTGCAAATATCTGGGGGCAACTGGGTCCAGTTTATGGACATCAATGGAGAAACTGGCCAGGACCGAAAGGACCAGTAGATCAGTTGAAAAATGTTCTTGAAGATTTGCGCAATAATCCAGATTCTCGACGCCATATCGTCTCGGCATGGAATCCCGGTTATATCAATGAGATGGCACTTCCTCCTTGCCATTCTTTTTTTCAATTTTACGTTGCAAATGGGAAATTAAGTTGTCAATTATATCAACGAAGTGCTGATATCTTCTTAGGTGTTCCTTTCAATATAGCATCCTACGCATTGCTTTTACATTTCATGGCTCACGATCTTAACCTTGAAGTTGGAGAATTTATACATACCCTAGGAGATGCTCATATCTACTCAAACCACCTAGACCAAGTAAGGCTTCAAATATTAAGAGAATTTAAGCCACTTCCTCAGATTAGTATAAATCCTGAACAAACCAACATGTTCAATATTTCATTTAAAGATGTATCATTAAATGACTATTCCCCGCACCCTCACATTCCAGGAATAGTAGCCGTTTAAGGTAGAGAAGAGATGTTAACATTAATCGCAGCACATGACGAAAATCTATTGATTGGAGGATCCAATCAATTACTTTGGCATTTACCAAAAGACTTAAAACGGTTTAAAAAGTTAACCTCAGGTCATCCTATAATTATGGGACGAAAAACTTTTGAGTCAATAGGACGTCCTCTACCTAATAGAACAAATATAGTAGTAACGAGAAATCTAAAATGGAACTTTGACGGTGTTTTGGTGGCGACTAGTATCGCTGACGCCATAGATGTCGCCCAAAAAATTCATGATGATATATTTCTTATTGGCGGAGGGCAGCTTTACAGAGAAGGAATTTATTATTGCGATAAATTAGAAATAACAGAAGTACACGAAAAATACCAAGGTGACACATGGTTATGCGACTATCGAAATGATTTTGTAGAGGTAAGTCGAGAAGCACTGGGAATTGATAACGAGCATGCTGTTGGCTTCTCTTTCGTTAAATACTTGCGTATCGTAGATCAGGGTATTTAACTTTCTTTATGCAGCCTTTAAATTATTGGCTTTAGAAATTTTTTCATCTACAAGAGCAACATCAATAACCACTTTTTCTGGTAACTCAAACATAGCGTCTGTTAGTATTGCTTCGCAAATAGAACGCAATCCTCTTGCACCTAATTTATACTCTAGAGCTTTATCTGCAATTCTCTCAAGAGCTTTTGGTGTGACCTCAAGAATTATATCATCCATTGCAAATAGCTTAGTATACTGCTTGATTAATGCATTTTTAGGTTCCGTTAATATTCTCAAAAGAGCTGCTCGAGATAGTGGCTCGAGAAAAGTTAATACCGGCATTCTACCTATGAGTTCTGGAATCAATCCAAAAGCCTTTAAGTCCTGAGGTGCAATTGCAGAAAGGAAATTCTGCGGATCGATGTCACTACGTAAAATTGACCCGCCGTATCCTACAATTTGAGTATTTAATCTCCGAGCAATATGGCGTTCAATGCCATCAAATGCTCCGCCGGCAACGAATAAAATGTTTCTTGTATCAACTTCGACAAATTTCTGGTCGGGATGCTTCCTTCCGCCCTTCGGCGGAACATTAACTTTTGTGCCTTCCAATAATTTTAAAAGAGCTTGTTGAACCCCTTCTCCAGAAACATCTCTAGTTATAGAGGGATTATCACTCTTTCTGGCAATCTTATCAATTTCATCAATAAATATTATTCCTTTTTCCGCTGCCTGAACATTATAATCAGCAGCTTGAAGAAGTCGAGTCAAAATACTTTCAACATCTTCACCTACATAACCTGCCTCTGTTAAAATCGTCGCATCTACAATTGCGAAAGGAACATTAAGCATTCTCGCAATAGTGCGAGCAAGAAGTGTTTTACCTGTACCTGTTTCACCAACAAGAATTACATTAGATTTTTCAATTTCAAAATCATCAACACTGCCATTTTGAACACGTTTGTAGTGGTTGTAGACGGCCACACTTAAATGCCGCTTAGCGTCTTCTTGACCAATAACATATTCATCTAAGTGCGCACATATTTCTTTTGGCTTTGGCGCCTTAAGGATTTCCTCTTTTCGAATAACTGTTTCTTTTCCTTCCTCGAGAACGATTTCATGAGCCTGTTCGATACATGACTCGCAAATATGAGCATCTAAACCCGCTATTAAAAGCCCTGCTTCTGACTTAGGACGTCCGCAAAAAGAACATTGAGAAACATCACCCATTAGCTATTTTTTTACCATCTAAAATTTCATCAATCATACCGTAGTCCTTAGCCTCAGTAGACGTCATCCAAAAATCTCTATCAGAATCTGATTCCACCTTATCGAAAGGCTGGCCTGAATGATCTGCAATAATCTCGTAGAGCTCTTTTTTTAACTTAAGAATTTCTTGCAGTGTGATTTCCATATCACTCGCTTGTCCTTGTGCTCCACCCATTGGCTGATGAATCATGACTCGAGAATGCTTTAAAGCTGACCTTTTACCCTTGGCACCAGCGCATAGTAAAACAGCACCCATAGATGCAGCCATTCCCGTACATATCGTGGCCACATCTGGCTTAACGACCTGCATCGTATCATAGATACCTAATCCAGCATGAACAGATCCTCCAGGGCTGTTCATATATATTTGAATATCCTTCTTACTATCTGCAGACTCAAGAAAGAGTAATTGAGCCTGAACAATGTTTGCCACTTGATCATTAATTCCCGTTCCTAAAAAAATTATACGGTCCATCATCAAACGAGAAAAAACATCCATTTGAGCAACATTAAGCGATCGTTCTTCAATTATATAGGGGGTTAGTGAGCTTTCAACATAATTTTGAAGATGCATACTATTGATTCCCTTATCAAGAGTTGCAAACCGGCTGAATTCTTTTCCTAAGTCCATACTGATAATTTTTATTTTTTTCCTTTTTGAGCCAATTTAAGGAAATTAGGATATGTAATATCAACTAATTTCAATGAAAAAATACCTTTAAAAAACTCCAACATTTTATCTTGAAGTAACTGTTCAGAAAGCTGTTCAGCTTGCTCACGATTCTCGAGCACACTCACTGCTAGCTTTTCAACTTCCGGATCACTCATCATTTGTCCATATTGAGACATTCTAGACTTCACCATTTTCACAGCATATGCAACTAATTCTTCCTTACCAACATGAATATGCTGTTCGCGTTGCAATTTACCTTCTATTAATTGCCATCGCATTGCTTTTTCGGTTTGATCCCATTGATCATTAATCTCAACCATAGAAGGAGGATTTTCTCCTTGTTGACTAATCCATTTTTTCATGAAATCTTCTGGAAGATTCATTTTAGTTTTCATCAGATGATCCGTAACTGTATTAAAAAAATGAATATCTGCATCTCTCTTGTAAAGACCCTCTATATCATCTTGAACTTTTTTACGAAAATCAGCCTCGGTAGATATTGAATCCTGGCCGAAAACTTTATCAAAAAGATCTTTATCAATTGATGCAGGTTCCACATGGTAAATAGTCTTTAACCTCAACTGAAATAATCCGATTGTCGAACCTTTTTCGTCGTCACTTAAACCAAGAACTTGTAATAAGTCAAATCCATCTTCAAATGATTTTGAGGCGCTCAGAGATATAAAATCACCTTTTTTCATAAGAAGTGATTCTTTCTTTAATCTTTTATCAGAAATAGACTTCACACCTAGCCTCGATTCTTTTACCAAACCATTTTCCAGAACATTCCCTTTCTTGTCAATTTCAACAAAGTCACCGAATAAAACATCGTCTTTTCCTACTTCCTCAACCTCGCTCATCTTACCATAACGATTTTGGAGATTCAACATCTCCTCGTCTAAGGTGCTCTGCTCAATCTTGATTTGATGGTATGGAAGTTTTATTTTCTCGCTGAGATCTAGAATAAATTGAGGAGCTACACCTATTTCAAACTCGACTTGGAATTTAGATCCAGAAAAATCGACGGTATTTGGAACAGGAAGTGGCTGTCCTAGAATTTCTAATTTCTCACTATCCAAGTAATTAAAAAGACCATCTTGAAGTAACTTATTCACCTCATCGGTTCGTACTGAAGACTCGTATTGCTTTTTAATCATACCTAGGGGGGCCATCCCAACCCTAAACCCAGGAATATTAGCTCGCTTGCGGTAATCTAAAAGAGCTTTTTCAACATTACCTGCGAAATCTGACTGCTCAATTTCTACGGTTAGTACACCATTGTTTTTCGAGTCAATATTATGAGAAACATTCATAGCTTGTTTGTCTTTTTAAAGAGGATTGCAAAGGTACGATACAGAACCCAGCTAATGGCTCAAGATAAAGCCTTAAAACCAGCCCTATGTTCACCTATCGATTAACACTTATTTAATGAGGTAATCCTATATATGATTTGGCCTTTAATAACAATGACCTCTAAATGGAGGTCGTTGTTGTTAAGCACTTAAAAAAGATTATTTAGATTCAAGTGAGCCTAAAGGAATAGAATAATTAATCATTACTCCAACGCTTCCATATGCCGATGCGTCTAAGCCCACGTATAGGCCCTTGAAGACATTGTATGAAGCTCCGATAAACTTTCTTCCTGATCCAGCTACACCACTATCAGAACCAGAGGCACGAAAGAAACCCGAAGGGCCAAATAAATCAATTCCCGCCATAATCCGTAGCTTATTTATACTATAGGTTGGTCCAAATGTTAACCTTGAATATGAATCCTTTGCTAATTCATCGTTGTCAATAAAAACCTTACCGTCTTTAACTGAAGCCCTTTCGTAGAGAGCCATTAATCCAAATCCCTTGAAAACATTATCAGCACCTACTGAAAATCTTATAGGAATCGAAATAAAATCATCACCAAAAGCTTGGTGAAAAGGAAGGACGCCAAGACCTAATGAAAGTGCCGGTCCTGAAGCATCATCAGATTTAGTAGCTGCTTGACCTAAAACAGAAAATGATGAGATCACAAAAAAGCAAAGAAATATATTTTTCATATCAAATTATTTAATTCAAAAGTAATTTAAAATTTTCATCCTCGAGCCAATTTAGCAAAACTTAATTCGCTGTTGATGTACTTATATGTCCACGCTACACCTCCTTTTGATTTTACAAAGTTCTTAAACGAAAGATAATTCTCAGCATTGCTACGTCGAATAATATATGTTCGTACCGGATCTTCCTTATCCGATAGGACCAATAATAACCACAAACAAAATAGCTTGTCGCTAGTTATTGACTTATGCAAAGTCAACTTATTCTTATTCTTGAGTAGGAAATATCCAGCAGAAAGAAGTTTCTGCATACCCGTGTTTTGAATATTTAAATCCTCAATAACATTTGGCATGCCGTATTTATCAAAATAGCCTTCGGCGTTTTCCACCAACTCTACATATTTTAGTTTTGAACTAGGCAAAAATTTTCGATAAACGAAAATCTTTAAATCGTCAAAACTGAAATTCAGAAGATACTCAACTAAATCTACAGGGTTATCTAAAAGAGATATTTTCGATTTGAAAATATCACGTTCTTCCAATTCCGCAACCTCCATTTCTAGTAAACCTTTCCAGAAATTATCAAACGAAACTTTACTTGAACTAAACTCCTTGAATAATATTTTTAAAGTGCCGCTATGCTTATTTCGATACTCCACAGGTTCTGACAGAACAAATAAGAGGTATCGATTAAACTCGTCAGCTTCTTTTAACGCGGATAGCGAGACAGTATGCAAGCTATAATATTGCTCGAGGATATACTTGTAGTTCATCGAATTTATAGAAAAAAATATTTTTTACGTTTACGAAACTTCTTTGGCAATAGCAATTTCTTTTTGTTTTTATCCATTGACTTTAAAAAGTCAAGCAGTTTTCTCCGACTAAAGTAATAGTTTCCACTTTGATCCAAATAAGCCTTTGAAGAATAATCATAAATTAAAGCACCTTGACCTTGAAAAAAAATTGGTTGATCATCTTTGAAACAACGACGCCGGAAACACGTAAGGTATCGATAAAAAGCATCGAGAACTTTCTGAGTTCGGATAAAAACGACAAAAGCATCTGCGCTATCAGGGGTTATTCTTAAAACGAACAAATCCATTTTCCCGCTTAGAGACCCTCTTATTTCATAATCAAAATTGTCATTAGCCTTGAAAGAGGTTAACCTCTCAAGGATTATTTGAGAATTCACCTGTAGACTTAAACAGCAGAAGACCGCAACACTAAAAATCTTTCTCAACATACTTACCAAAGCTCAAACCAAAAAATATATTTACTCCTGAAAATCCTTCAACGATAGAAATACCATTGCCAAATCTTGGAATACTAAGAGGGTTATTAAACCCAAGTGATAATCGAGTATAAGGAGCAATAAGGATTTTGGCAGCCAAATTAATGTCAATTATATTATAGTTCATCCACCAATTAGCGCCATACCCCAAATGAAGTATCTTATTTGGTTTATTGTACACAAAGGCCGTTAGGGTATAATCTTGTCGGTTGGGAAGCCAAGTAACATTATTGGAAAGAATTAATTTAGACTGACTATTTAACCGAGTAGTAAAATAAACTTTCATTGAAGTTGGAGCACCAATAAAATATTCACCGGATTCTTGACTCGTATCAGGAAGGAAACTATTCATGTCATAGTTGACGATATCACTAACCACATCTGACATACTATCTACACCAATAACATAATCTGCACCTGTAAATGATGCATCACCGGACCATATTGTACGAGTTATTTTCCCAAAATTGCGATTCAACCAAACGTCCTTAAAGCTTACACCCACTCGTACATTTGCCTTCAGCTGCTGTTCAAAACCAAAATCAATACTAAGTCTACCGTTTGAGCTCACCAGAGGCACGCCAGAAAGATCTCCTAGGATCAACTGAGGAATGAATTCAGCCCCCTTTATCTGCAATCCTGCCTTATACTTTAAACCTATATAGTTTGTATCAGCTGTGCTAATACGACTAAACTTAAATTCATCGGTTGTTAATTGCCCACCCACTATTAGGCTATTATAATTAACTCTTAATCCAACTGAATTTTTTGCTAATTTTTTTGAAATCCCATAAAACACACTCGACCAAAGTTCTGCCGAGCCACTGATACCATTATTTTCATTTATATAGCTCCCATCGCTATTCACAGGGAATCCAAATGTTGCTATTTGAACTAAATCTCTGTCTATACTCAAATCACTTCTTTGCCTTAGGCCGATACCGAAAACACTATGGTAGCTCTTAGAACCGATTGTTAAAGCCAATAAGTTTGAATTAAGATTGTTACGTAACACAATATAATCACGATTCTGAGAAAGAAGCTTCAAATTCTCTGCCTGATCGCCCTTTAAGATCTGACCAGCTGTGAAATTCAAATTCACACCAAAGTCGAGAACCCCAATCTCCAATGAAAATGAAGGAAGGTCGACCGAAGCTACATATGCTCCTGATCGCATCGATGGTGACAAATACTCGCCAGATGCATTTTGCGCATACCCAAGAAAAGAATTACAGATAAGACAAATAACTAAAAGAGTATTTATTCTCATAGTGCTAAATAATCTTAACCTTTAGTTTTGCGCCTAAACTTAAATTCATAAGAATAGAGCTCTCCGGAAACAATATTACTGAGGACGGCAAACCAACAGTACTAAGCTTTAATCCAATTAATATTTGAGAAACCTGAGATAAGTTTCCAATCTCAGCTTTACTTAGCGCTACTTTTTGCTCACCGATACCATCCATTAAAGACATTGATTTTGTCATGACTGTGCTGTCACCCGTACCCATAAAATCAAGTGTTGTTTCCATTTCCATTCCAAGATTATTTGCATATGATAGAGCTAAAAACATCGAATCCAATATTGAAAATCCAGATGTATCAATAGGACCACCAAGGTCAATAGTATCGGAAATGACAAGCTGGCTTAATGCGATATTGCTTTTTTGTCTAAGAATAACATTTGCATTCAAGTCTTCACCCTTGTAAATGAAGTTTTCATAAGGATTCTGTTGAAATGTAGAAATGATGTCGGCCCCGAATTTGAAGTTTAAATTATTGTTGGGCAATGAAATAAATGGATCGGTTGCTTTAGGACGAATTTCCATTACGGACTTCCGGTCAAGGGGGAAAATATACTCCGAGGGATACTCGACAGGGAAATCATTATTGCTTTCAAAGAACTTTCCAAATTGATTTTGACTTTCAAGGTTGAGACTAAAAAACATTGGGATCCCTAACCCGTTAGTAATCTCTAGATCAATTTCTGGCTCATAAAAACTTAAATAGTCAAACTTTAAATCACCGATTGAATCTATTGTCAATGTTGACGAATCTTGAATTGAAAACTGACCGAGAAAGCCCTCTAATCCTTTTAGCTTCATTTTCTCAATTGAGAACTCAAAAGTCAAATTCTCGGAATCTTCAAATTCTATACAATTACTAATATCTGCAAGAAATGAATGCACAATATAACCCAAGCTATTGTATGATGCATTTGGATTTGTTGTGAGGTCCAACTCAACATTACTCATTAGAATGGTTCCAGTATCCGCCAATAACGGGCCAGAATTTATTTGCACAGAATACTCACCGAAACCATCATTAGAATTAGGCATGGTCAATTCAGTAGTAATGACACCCTGTATAGGGCTAGTGATCTTATATACTAGATTTGCACTTTCTACTAGAATTTTTGATAACTGAACTCCAGAAGGCATTGGAAAATTCATATAGTCTGTCTTTGTATTTAGTTCACTAGTTGGAAAATACACACTCCCTGACTCCGCTTCAAGACCCGTCATAGACATGGTCATCACTATCTCTTCAGCCGTATTTATATATACTGATGCACCTGAAGACCCGGGAGTACTTACTGAAACGATGTCAAAAACTAAATTTCCAGAAATAGTCTTTCCCACTAGTGACTTTGTCTGACTTTGAGAAGCACCTGATTGAACATTCGTAAATTGAAAGCTTGTAACTACGGCTGAACTTCCCACATCATATAACACGACGTTTACCGTTACAGGAACAGGCCAATTATTTGTAATTGACAAACTAGATGATCCATTTGTTAATAAAGCTTCACAAACGGGAGAACTACCCAGAGTAGGATAAGTACCTCCACTTGAAGGACCCAAAGCTGGAAATGGCTGAGTTGTTCCGTTCAAACTTTGTACTAAAACTTGTGTAGCTCCGCCAGCTGCGCTACCAAATTGATTTAAAGTCATCGAATTTTGCAGCTGAAACTGGGGCAGTGCCACAGTGCCCATTGGGAAAGAATCAATAATAGCAGCAATAGGAATCTCAGGGAAAAGACTATCAGCATAAATTGTAGCGACAGAATCCAACCTTGTCTCTAGATAGAACCCAGTAGTATCACTTTGGGTATCCATCCCTAGATTCCCTACTACATTATCAAGGGTCATGTCAATTGAACCCAATGGGAAATTAACATCCGGACCAACCGATATTTTCAGACTACTAATTGGAAGGTATTCATTAGAGCAATTTGAAAAAAATGCTAAAAGGAATATGACAATTAGGGCTTTTTTCATAGAGCTTTTTTCACAAGAATATTGAAAATAATAAAATATCTGAGCTCTTATTCTTTTTAGTAACCCTAGACATCACAATGTTTTTAGAGTCAATGACAACAAAATTGAAATCATCCCCTTCAGTATTAAATGGGCCAGGAAGCCTTTGAGGAAATGTACTCTCCTTGATGAGGCAATAAATATCTAGCCCAGCATTTTCTGATCTTCGAGAAAAAAACATATTTCCTAAAAAGTCTGTTGTCGGAAAAAGCTCATCTTCACTTGTATTAACACTTTCGACATTTACCGGAAGGCTCCATGTATGGTCGGCAAATCTTTTAGCAGCATAGACGTCAAACCCTCCTTTCCCGCCAGGAGCATTGGAAATAAAGTAAAGAATGCTCTGCCGACTATCAAAAAATGGCTGCTGATAACTATAGTCAGGATTTACAAATGGAAGTGTACTACACTCTGAAGTTGTTTCTAAAATATCTACTTGCATCAATTCAAATGGAACAATTCCATTATAATTTTTCTGAAAGCGGTTACGACTAATGAAGAGCGTTTTTAAATCCGACGTAAAGCTTACGGAACCAATATTGTTCGTGTGATCCTCTAGGTCGCACAATCCTGATTTATCAAATAGAGAAATTTCATTTTCCTTCAAATTATACAAGAAAAGATCAATCTTGGGCTCTCGTAAAATTCTCGCTAGTCCCGTTCTCCCATTAGAGCAAAACACAAAGTAGCCCTTTGTCATGGGAGCAAGACCAAAGTCATCACCTTTAGTGTCGATTAAAGGCTTTGATATATAATTTGAGCGCAAGTATTCAGGGAATTCTTGACCATAGATCTCCCCTGGGTTCAATAATAGCAGAATTCCGCTAATTAAGGAAAAATATAGGTGTTTCAATTTTTTGTTTTTCATTAATAAAGTCAAACGATAAGCCAATAGTATGTGAATTCAACGCTGTTGTAAGTCCTGTTAAGTATGAATATTTATAAAAAATATTAAATCCTTTCTGAGCAAAAATTGTGTTAAATCCCCAATTATTTGCGTGTTTATGTATACCAACCTTGAACTGTGGTGTAAGATAGTATTGACCGTATAAATACAATATGTTACCCATGTTCGTTGGAGCAACATAGGCCGCACTATAGGCAAACTTCAAATTCCTAGAGTATTCATACTCTGACCCTAAAAACAAAGTAAATGCTAAAGGACTGAGTTCAGAAAGCTCGTCTTTCTTTGGAACAACATTAAAAATTGTCGCACCAACGTATGTCTTTCTGGCAGAATACACTCCTGAGAGATCAAGGTCATAATCAAAGAATGAAAAAGTATTTAAAGATACAGTGGGGTCTGACCATGTAATGCGGTTAAGTCCTTCCAAGTCCTGAGTCACGTTTCCTATATTATGTCGCATGCCGAAGGAAAAAGTTTCTCCACGTCCGACTTGCAAGTGATATGCAGTACTCAGATGAACCAGAGAAAATGCTGTAGGTCCAAAACCTCCTCTTGAAATGGAAAGTCCTAAGCCAAGATTTAAATCTACCAAGCCATAATCAAAAGAGGCAATATTTTTATTTTGACTCCCAGGTAGAGATTTTCCCATGAACCTATAATCCTGGAGAATAGCAAGAGTTCCCGAGTTTTGTCCAGCAAATGAAGGAGACAATAGCAGGGGATTAAATACATATGAACCGATACCCACTAACGACTCTTGAGCACAGATCCTACTCTGAGTTATTAGAACAAGAAAGATGGCAATATATACAGGGGGATTCCTCATCGTTGTAAATATAAATATCCTGATTTTTTCCAATCCGTTGGATTCTTATCTTTTATCTCAGGAATAGTTACGGTATAGAAATAAGTCCCAGTAGGGAGATAACCTTCACCGCTGGTTATAAACACTGTTTGCGATGATATACCATCAAAACTATTGTCATAGGGCGACAATTGATAGACCACCTGTCCACTTGTATTATAAATAGTCAATGTATTTTGCGGATATGCCTCAATTCCAGGAATAACTAAATAATCATTAATACCATCCCCATTTGGAGTAAATACTCCTGGATTAAATGTCTGGCAATAATCAAGATCTAAAAAGTCAGGACTGCCATCAATATCACAATCAGAATACTTATTTATATCTGTCTCACCAAAGGTGAAAGTCGTGTCTCTTGAGAAGTTCGCTTCTATAAAATCACTTAAATCATCATTATCAGAATCTGTATCCAGATAATTCGGTAGACCGTCATTATCATAATCATCAAACCCATCCGTTGCATCTGGAATTGAATCACAATCTGCATCAATAGTGGGTATTTTAATATCACCTTCGAATAGACATAAGTTTGAATCGGCTACGGTATATAAATATTCTAAACCATTTAAACCAGAAAGGGCAAAAGTAGAATCTCCTGTTTCCCAAATTATACGGTACTGACCTACCCCTCCTGTTGGAGAAATTACAACCTGTCCAGTCGTGTCCTGCTGGCAGTTAACACCAAGAATAGAAGTAGCTGACGCCTGAAGCAATGCTGGTTCCAATATGTCAACAGAATTATTGCTTGTGTTTGCTCCTTGACAACCTGCGGAATCAACAGCCTGAACAACATATGTTCCAGCGTATAGGCTGTCGAAGTATGAAGAGTCCGCTACAGTAACCCCGCCATCAATAGAATAAGAAAGGAAATTACCTCCACTTGCTGAAATTTCAATAGTTCCAGTATTTTCTCCAAAACAGGAAACATCTTCAATGATTACAGCATCTACATAGAATGAATCAGGTTCGATAAGTTGAATTTGAGTCATCCCTGGTGGATATGAAGAACAAGAATTCACATCTGTGATACTCACATAATAAATACCAGTATCTAAACCTGTGAAGCTAGGGCCCGAAACATATGTCTGACCTGAATCAATAGAATAAATTGGGCCGACGCCTCCAAAGGCTGCAATATTTATCTCCCCATCTATAGATCTAAAGCACTTCAAATCTTTCGAAAGAATTGAGGTTACAACTAAAGAGTCGGGATGAGTAATCTTAGTGCTTATTGATGTCAAACATAAATTATTGTCCTCAATTGTAGAAATATATGTCCCAGCAGGTAGCGAGTCAATTGGAATTCCAAATCCAACAGTATTGCTGTTTATATCTGTCCATGCGACATTGTAATCTGTAATAGTATCAACGGTACCTCCAGTTATCGCTAAGTTAATAATCCCCAGCTCATCTCCCTGACATACATTGTGCGTCACGGTGCTTGAAGCCTGAATTGGCAGTGGATTAATTATTACGGTATTCAAAGAATCAACCGAAACCGGTGTTTGAACAATGGGGCAGCTATTAGAGTCAGTGACACTTATTGTATAAGTACCTGCAATTAAACCATTAAACGAATTGGAGAGAAAATAACTTGCACCGAGGTCTATGGAATAATCAAGTGGTTGGTTTCCACCTGTCGCAATAATATCTATTTCACCATCATTAAAGTTATTACAAGTAATGTTTGTTGGATTTATTTGGCGAACAATAATTCTGTCCGGCTCTTCAATTTTAACTGTCTGGCTTATTCCTGAAGGGAATCTAACAGGGCAAGAGAACTTATCTGTTAATTCGATAACAAAAGTACTTGCATAAAGACCGGTAAATACAGCCTGATTTTGAATTACGGGTATCGAATCACCAATTAGCTCATATGACAATGGAGGATTTCCTCCAGAAATATTAAGCTGTAAAACACCATCATTATAATTGTTACAAGTAATATCTTTTTTCTGATACGAGTTTAGGGTTAAAGAGTCTGGCTCAGCTAAGGATATAAACGTATTTACTTTACTATAAAAAGGACAAGATTTCGAATCCTTTAATCCTGTGCTGTATGTATTTGGTGAAAGTTGATCGAAAAGTGATGTCTGAACATATGAGGAAGCCTTGGTTGAATTTATCGAGTACTCTATAGGCGCATTTCCTCCGGATGCAAAAATTTCGATAATTCCATCTCCAAAATCTTTACATGTAATATTATCATTACTGATTGAATCGATATACAAAGAATCTGGTTCAATAATGTTTACCAGACTATTTGTATTGTAATAAACCGTGCAATTCTTTGAGTCCTTAACCTTCGTTTGATATAAGCCGACATCCAAATTATTAAAGAAATTAGTATTCGCATAGATCGCACCATTTGTTATGCTGTACTCTAATTCATTTCCCCCACCTGCAATTATTTCTATAATACCATCTGAAGCATCATTACAAGTGATATTCTCGACTAAAATATCCTGAACTATCGCAGAATCTGGTTCAGTAAGCAATATTACTCTACTTGGTAAATTGTATGTCGTCAGGCATGATTTTGAATCTGAAACGGATAATGTATAACTTCCTGCGGTTAGACTTCCAAAGTAATTTCCTATTTGACTATTCTGTCCATTTAAAATACTATAACTAAGAACATTACCACCTGAGGCACTAATTGCTATACTTCCATCGTTTGAGTTTTTACATGACGGTTCAACATTAGTAACGGCGGTTACGATAACTGAATCTGGCTCCGATAATATAACCGTTCTGGACGTAGCGTAAGTAGCGGGACATGTATTGATATCGGAAAGAGTAACCGTATAAGTGCCCGCACTCAATCCGTTAAATATAGGTGAGCTTTGATAGGTGCCTCCTCCAGTTAAACTGTATTTTCTGTTTGTACCACCAGTTGCTATGATATTAATTATACCATCGTTTGCATCTTTACAACTTAAATCAGTCGGCGTTACGGCACTCATATACAATATATCCGGAGCGCCAATAGATCCTGAAGATGCCACTCCAACATCATAAGTCGCTGGACAGTTATTAGAATCAGTAACCATAGAATTATAATATCCCTCAGTCAAGTTTGAAAATATTCCAGTAGAATTGAAGACGGTCCCTCCATTTATAGAATATTTCTTTTGAGATCCTCCAGTTGCAAAAATTTGAACTTGAGCATCATTATATCCATGACAGGATGCCGAATCGACAACTATATTCTGGACCTCGATACGGTCTGGTTGCGTTAGTGTTATTGAACGAATAACATTGTAGGTGATATCGCAACCTTTAGAATCCAATACTTTGGCAATATATTGTCCGGCGGCATTCGCGTTAAATAGCGAATTCGGAAAGTATTGAACACCGTCATTAATACTGTATGTAAGTGTATTTCCCCCTTGGGCAACAATATTTATTACACCATCATCAGATTCAAAACAATTAAGATTACTTGAAGAAATAGATGTCACTATTGCCTCATCCGGCTCTGACAATGGGAGTCCAAATGAACGCTGACAGCCATATTGATCAGAAATTACCACAGTGTAGAAACCGTATTGAAGACCACTGGCTGTATCGTTCGCTTGCAGGTTTTGGTCATTCCATTGATATTGGTATCCACCTACCCCGGGGGAGCCGCCTGTTGCCGTTGCTATTACTTTTCCATCAGATCCATTGTTACAAGTCACTGGCTCTTCGACAAGAGTAGCGGCTATCGCAGTCGTTTGTACAAGTTGAATCGGGTTATTTGCATCCGTCACTTCACAGGCGTTGGCATCTCTTACTTTAACACGATATTGACCAAATGGCAGAGACTTTGTATTTGAAGTTTGAAATGCTACACCATTATCAAATGAGTAGTTATAAGGCGGGGTTCCACCTGTAGAAGTAACAGTGATAGATCCATTGTCACCATAACATTGTGGATCTTGCTTTGCATGCGAAACGGTCAAAAGAGTTGGCTCAGAAATATTTACACCGGTACTATCTGCGCAACCTCTTGAATCTGAAACACGAAGAACATAATTATCAGTTGGGAGTCCTGCGACGTATGCTTGGTTACCAACAACAACTCCCGACGAATTTCTCCAAGTAAAAGCATAAGGGTTATTCCCAGCGGTTCCAGATCCATTTATTTCTCCATCAGACCCTCCAAAACAACTTACATTTTTAACAACTAAAGCTGATGGAGTTGGCTTGTAGGTAATTACAGATATTTCTACAGGAGAACTTTCACAATCAGAATTCCAATTGTATTCTGTGGCATAGTATTTCTTAGTTCCAGAAGAGGAAGTATTCGGCACTGGAGCAGCAGCGAGTCGAGTTATTCCATCAGAGTCATACCAGAAGATAGAATTTGTTCCAACATTAGGAGTTGCCGTCAAGGCAATTGCATTTGGCGCTCCGGTACAATAATAAACAGTGGTGGTAGCAGCTGGCGCCGAAGGTAAGACACTTGTTTCCATTGTTATCTTAGTTCGAGAGCTCTCACATCCCGTACTATTATTTTTTTGAGATACGTAGTAATCGGTAGTGCCAACAGCCGTAGGGGTATAAACAGGAGGCGTTGAAGTTCCGGCTCCTCCACTCAAGCTAGTATGCCAATAAAGCGAATGACCAGGAGCTGCCGTTGCCATATCCGATAGATCAATAGGATCTGACCCTTGACAAACTGTTGTATCCGAAGTTGCTGCTGTTACAGGATTCGTTGCCACAGTAATAGTGATAATATTAGTGGCTTTTTCCATCAAGTTGTCAATGACAACTCTTCTATAAAATTTAGTCGCCGCTACAGGTCCTGGAGAGTATGATAAAGCGACAGCTCCTAAAATATCCACCCAAGTTCCAGAAACCACACTATCCTGCCATTTATATGTAAATGATTCAGAACCGCCACTAGCAGCAGTTATTGAGGTGAATTGACTTGGCTGTTCATTTGCGCATATAATTTGATCTGTTCCTACAGTACCCGAATTAAGGGTGCGTGCAAATATTTTGATGGTGTCTTGGCCCAAACACCCGTTTGCATCGACGGCATCTAGAGTAAATATTGTGGTAGAATTTAATGCTCCATTTGTAATTCGTGCATTAGTGCTTGTCAAGACATTCGCTGGACTCCAGGTGTATGATACTAGTCCTTGAGTGCCTTCTAAGGTTAATTGGGCACCAAACGGCAAATATCTACCTGACAATGTATTGGCCTGAACAAGCGGATTACTATTCATTGTCACCGAAATAACATTTGAGTATCCTACTATTAAGTTATCTGTAGTGACTCGTCTAAAGTATTTTGTTTGAATAACTGCCGGTGCATAATAAAGCTTCGCTCCAAATTGATTCAGAATTGAAGTGAAGTTCAAATTATCATTGCTTTCCTCCCAAGTGTATGAGTAGACTCCTGAGCCTCCGGAAGCAGGAGCGACAGAAATAACAGAATCAATAACCTCACCCTCACACAAGGATGCAGGAATCGCAGAAATGGTTCCACCGTTCAATGGAACAACAGTAATTTTCACTGTATCGGTATTACTACAGCTATTTGCATCCGTACCGGTTAAGATATAATCAGTAGTATTCGATGGTGTTACAGATAAGGTTGTAGTACTTCCAATACTTGAAGAATTAACGCTCCAATCATAAGAACCTTGGGCGTTAACTCCCTGAGCTGTTAAAGTAGCTGACGCACCAGGAGGTAAAATAGATTTGTTTGTTGATCCCGTTATAGATGGTCGATTGAGCGTCGTAATTGTTGCACTATTAGCTTCAGCCCTAACTCCTAGATTTACTGCTATTCTTCGATAGAAGACAGTAGCAAAGGCCTTATTTACCGGTGTATAGTTCGTGCCATTTGCACCACTTATTAAACTCCAAGTAATCCCGTCAGAGCTAGTCTCCCATTCATATGAGAAATTCTCTGATCCCCCGGATGCCAATGCCGTTGAGAAAATCTGAGGTGGCACCTCCCCATAACAAACCGTAGCCGTACCGTCAGTACTACCAGGATTAATCGCAACAACGGCTATCGATATTTTACCCGTGTCCTGACATCCATTTGCATCAGTCCCTGTTACAATATAAGAGGTAGAAGTATTTATAAGGGCCGTAACTGGTGATCCACTAGTAGTATTTAAGTTACTACTTTGAGAACCCGTCCAAAGGTATGTGACGGCTCCTGTGCCATTTAACGTAATCGACGCACCAGGAGGAACAGTTTTAGTCGCCGTGACAGCATTTACTTGGGGATCTGAATTTACAGTTATCGAAACAAAAGCACTCACCGTGTCCATACCTGAGTCGAAAACTCTACGGCGGTAATATGTGCTTTGCTGTAAAATCCCAGGGCTATAATTAAGAGAGTTTGTACTAGCAATTGCAGAGTAGTTTGAGCCATCCAAAGAAGATTCCCACTGATAGGTGTAAACGCCGCTTCCCCCTGAAGGAGAGCCCAGGTTTTGGATGGCATTAAATGTACTTCCCTCACAGTCTGTCTGCGCAGGGCCAATTGTTCCTGGCAATATAGACTGAACAGTAACCACAACTTGGGCAGTATCTATACAGCCGTTTGCATCAGCACCTTCTAGATAATAAGTCGCAGTATTAAATACTTGCGTCTGATATGGGAAAACCGTGGAAATTACAGCACTATTCAACTTCAAATCATAAGTAACAGCTCCCGATGCAGAAAACGTCACTTGGCCCCCTCGAGGTGTAGTTGATTTGTCCGAAGCAACAATAACAGTAGGAAGTCCCAATGGTTGAACAGTAGAAATATTAGAATATGCTGAAACAGATAAGTTATATGTCTTTCTTCTGAAGTAAGTAGTCTGGGTTATAATCTCCGTAAGGATAGGGGAAATAGAATTTGTATTTGCAATAGTTGTCCAGTTAGTATTGTCTAAACTCTTTTCCCATCCGTAGGTAAAACCAGCACCCGTTCCTCCATCGCTCGCTGCTGTCTCTTGGATTGCTCCTGCAACACCGCCAGAACACACACTTTTACTTGTTGAAATACTACCACCGTCAAGGGGAACAACCTTTATCAACTGAGAAATAGTATCACTACAGCCATCAGCATTTGTTCCGGTCAATATAAATCTCGTAGTAGAGGTTGGTGTTCCAGTAACTGAAGATCCTACGGCTGCGCTTAAACTTACAAAAGGAGACCAAGCATATGTATTTGCCCCTGAAGCGCTTAAATTGACGGTGGCGCCAGGAGGGATTTGAGCATAATCTGTAGAAGCTAGAACAACAGGAGCTGGTGTGACAGAGAGAGATACAGTAAATGGATTGGAGACACATCCTTGTGACGAAGTTCCAACAACTTGATATGTTGTTGTTGTTGTTGGGGATGCCGAAAAGGACTGATTGGTTCCTATGGAAGTGGCACTTCCTTGGACCGTCCAATTGTAAGTCGTCGCACCCTGTACTGTCAGGAGCATACTCTCACCTTGACAAAGGATATTACCACCACTACTTGTAGTGATAACCAATGTTGGTTTCGGACTAGCAGAGAGTGTTATCGTATTTGATAATGCCTCAATAGACTGATCAATAGACTTTCGTCTAAAATAGGTTGTGGCGTTGTATGTAGAACTAAATACAAGATTTGTAGATACCTCTCCAGTTAAGTCAGACCAGGTCGCATTATCTGTTGAACTCTGCCATTGATAAGTGAATATCGCGCTTCCTCCAGTAGATGCCGGACCTGACATTGCTGCTGGTATTGTGCCTTCACAAATAGTTTCATTAGAGCCAATAGTTCCAGTGGTGATATTTCGAACAGTAATATTTATCGTGTCACTACCTATGCAACCATTAATATCTGTTCCTTGAGCAGTGAAGTTAGTGGTTCCAGCGCCTGCTCCATTAACGATCACTTGGCTATTTGAAGCATTTTGGCTCACTACTGTTGGAGACCATGAATATGTCGATGCTCCAATAGCATTTAATATAATTGATCCTCCTGGGGGCATATAACGATTTCCTGTGGTAACGTCAACTGTTGGATTAGGAACTACAGTCACAGTAACGACTCCAGTTTCATCCGTTATATCCGAATCAACTACCTGACGTTTATAATATGTCGTCGCAGTGACTCCTGTGGGTGTATATGACGTTTGCGTTGCTCCAGATATCTCAGTGAATGCTATCGATAAATCCGTAGTCTTCCACCATTTATATGTATAAGTACCACTTCCTCCAGAGGCAGTTGTTATATTATTTATAGTCTGAGGAGTACCATCAATACACATGGATTGATCTACTCCAATAGTTCCTGGGGTTACTGCCACGGCATTCACACTGACGGCGCTAGAGTCACCACAACTATTAGCTCCCACTCCATAGACAACATATCTTGAGCTCAATGGTACTGCAATTGAAAATGATTGAGTCGTCCCTATTTGAGTTCCTTGCTTGTACCATGTGTATGAATTTGCAGCCGCAGCTCCTGTAGCACTTAATGTTACATTACCTCCCACTGGTACGTTCGCCTTATCCGATGCAGCAACAATTGTTGGATTGAGTTTTATAGAAATATTTACAGAGTTTGAAAAAGCTTCAACTCCCATATCCAAGACCTTTCGTCGATAGAACCTTGGTACATTCAAAGAGTCAAAAGATGAATTTGTTGTATAGGTAGTATTTGAAAACGAACTATTATTTGCTGCAGTAATATCCGTCCAAGTAATGTTATCTCTACTCCTTTGCCACTGATAAGTATAGGTTCCAGAGCCACCTGAAGGAGTTGACGAACCAGCCGGTTGCATTACCGAAGGTGTCGCTCCAATACAAATAGCTTCATTCGCTGAACTTGTAGATGAACTTTCAACTGTTCCTGCATCTAGAGCCGTTGCATTGATGGTTATTTGTCCATTAGCTTGGCAATTTGAAGCTGTTGTACCAGTCACTGTATAAACAATCTGGGAATTAGGTGTGGCAGTAACCGTTGATCCAGTTGAGGTATTTAGTGATGTTGAGGGTGACCAGACATAGCTAGAGATTGGTTGACCCGATGCGTTCGCATTAAGTTGAACGGAAGCTCCAATTGGAATATTAATTGTACTTCCGGGCTGACCCGTAGCAGCTATTGTGATTGTCGGATTAGCGACAAGTGTGAGGACCACTTCATTTGAAAATTCCGAGATATCCGCATTGGTGACCTGTCTCTTGTAATAAAGATTATCTGCAGCACCTCCACCAAATGAGGGTGTGAAGGCTTCTGTGTTTGCTCCTGGTATCACTGCATAGGTTCCATTCAAGCCAATACGCTCCCACCACTGGTAAGTATAACTTCCCTGAGTTCCTCCACTTGCACCAACGACACTGGCAAGAATTGTTCCTGATACATCACTAGAACATATGTTCTGATCACCCGTAATGCTTCCCGCATCTAATGGGTCAATATATATTGTCTTTGAAGATGTGTTTACACAATTTGCGTCACTACCTCGCAGGACATAGGTCATTTGATTGGTCTGACTATTTCCGCTTGATCCGTTAAT
>MDTF01018481.1_pt1 | contig 23434 bp, 19 predicted proteins | sample 811191 | NCBI WGS metagenome assembly MDTF01 (sample SAMN05326649, study PRJNA326480) | marine metagenome | isolation source: seawater | place: Southern Ocean | collected 2011
AAAAAAGCACTTAACAAAAGAAAAGCTTAAAAGTATAAATTACTGGAGCCGTTAGGATCAGTTATTTATGCAGGATTTTTAAACACTCTCTAGTACTATTTAAAGGAGAAACGCATACTTCACTATAAAGGGAATTATAAAAACAGCGAAAGCGAAGCGGGCAATAAATCCCCATCAGGGATTCATCCAATAGAACAAAAAAAGCACTTAACAAAAGTTATCTTATTTGGCTTTTAAGGCTTGCCAAACTTTCCGTTTTTACTTAAACAAAAAAGATTTTGAAGGTTTTCACATTTTGTTTCTTTCGTGTTAACTCTTGTTAAATTTAAATAATTTCATTGTATAATTTCGACATTTTTTATATTACACAAACGTTTCATTAAACATTCACTTTTACGTCATTTTATGTTTCGAAGAAGCTAAGCTGGGCATAGTTTAAAGGCAGAACTGTAGTTTGTCAGACTGTAAGTATGAGTTCGAATCTCATTGCTCAAGTTTCGATGAAGCAAAAAGTAAACCCAATAGTTTTTAGATTAGGAAATCGCCGGTCTTGAACATCTTTATGAAATGTTGAAAAGCAAAATTTAGGTAAACTATTGTTCCTAGATTTTGAATTACGTTTTTATCTTAACATATTTTTTTCATTTTTTGGTTTTTTTAATATAATCTTATTTTTATCAAAAAGTATATCAAATTTTAGTTGTTACTCTAAGTTTTTCGAAAATAGTTGTTTTTTTAATAAAAAATCATTTTTATTTTTTAAAAAAAAAGATTATTTAATGAAAAAAGCGCACAATTTAAATTTTTTGTCTGGCTCTTTTAGTCAATTAAGGCTCGAGGGTTTCGCCAATAAAGGTTCGTTAGATAAGATATCTAGTAAGTTGGTGTCACGCCAAATAAAATTTTATTTCAATTCATTGTATATGCCAGTTATCACGGCTCAGTGTATTTCACGATTCATCTCGGGGCAGCTCGAAGAATCTTTCAAAAATAAAGAGCTAGCTTTCAAAAAGAATGTTAAACAAGGCATTCTAAAAATGATACAGGTTTGTTTTAATGCAAAAACAATCAAATATATTTCTGGCATAAAAATTTTATGTACTGGAAAATGAATGAAAACAGGGAATGGTAGAGCACAGTTTTTGCGTTACTCTTTAGGTAAGGTAAATAGTCAAAGAATCAACGCCTTTTTAGATCATGGAACTTCTACGGCAAATACTCCCTTTGGTTCTTGCTGTTTAAATGTTGTCGTTTGTTATAAATCAATCAATTAATTAGCGTTTTTAGCTTAACCTGGTAATTTCTTTTCTCGTCAAAAAAAACTATTTCAACCATTTTTTTGTTTTTGGTTTCCCTTTTTGATTAATAATAAAATGCATTTTAAAAAAGTTTTGGACTTTTTTAAAACAAAATAAAGCTGAATTTTTAAAATAAAAATTTTCAGTTTTTTAAAAGAATAAAAACTTAGTAGTTTAGTTCATTTTTCTGATAAAGCTATGGATTTCTAAGCCATTATATATAGGTTCAAACCCTATAAAACACTCTGATGTTATCACTCTTAATTATACTTCCTTTGCTTGGGGCGTTGATTGTCTTTTTAATGAAGTCTAGTTTAGGCGTTAAATATATGCAATTTTTTTCCCTTTTTTGGTCGCTTGTTATCTTTAATTTTTCAGTTTTTTTATTGTGCTTTTTAGACTTAACTTCGTTTCAGTTTCAATTGCTCGAAGAGTACCCCTGATTTTTTTCGTCTAGCAGTAATCTTATTCTAGCCGTCGATGGATTATCTTATTTTATGCTACTATTAACAACGTTTTTAATCCCGGTTTGTTTGTTATTGTCCTGAAATATGAAATATCGTGTTGCAATAAAGAATAAAGTGACTAAAGTTGCTATTTTTCATAACGCAAAAGAGTACATTTGTCTGTTTTTTTTGTTAGAATCAATTCTTTTAGGAATTTTTTGTTGTTTAGATTTATTTATATTTTATTTGCTTTTTGAGGCTGTTTTAATTCCAATGTATTTCATAGTGGGTGTTTTTGGTAGTCGGGAAAGAAAGATTCGTGCTTCATACTTTTTGTTTCTATATACTCTTGTTAGTTCTATTTTAATGTTCGTCGCAATTTTGTTTATCTATTTTAAAACTGGGACAACAAGCTACTTAATTTTAAAAACGTTTTGCCCGTTAAATTTTTTTATAGAAAATTACTGTTGGTTTGCTTTTTTCGTTTCTTTCGCTGTAAAAATGCCATTACTCCCTTTTCACGTTTGGTTGCCAGAAGCGCATTGTGAGGCGCCGACCGCTGGTTCTGTTATCTTGGCGGGAATCCTATTAAAATTAGGTGGTTATGGTTTTATTAGGTTTTCCTTGGGCTTGTTTCCTGATTCTTGCGCCTTTTTTAGTCCTTTTGTTCACACGATAAGTATTTTTGGTGTGGTTTACGCGTCTTTAACGACGTTGCAACAGGTTGATTTGAAAAAGATTATTGCTTATTCATCTGTGGGTCATATGGGTTTAGTTACTATCGCAATATTTTCGTTTAATTTTGAAGCGCTTTTAGGCTCTATTTTACTTATGTTAAGTCACGGTGTTGTTTCTAGTGCCCTTTTTGTTTCGGTTGGTCTTTTATATGAAAAGCATCATACTCGTATTTTAAAGTATTACAGTGGGCTGATTCATACAATGCCAATTTTTTCGGGGTTTTTCATCCTGTTTACTTTGGGTAATATTGGTTTGCCAGGAACAAGCTCGTTTATTGGCGAGTTTTTGATTTTACTCGGCTGTTTTAAGATAAACACGTGGTCCGCTATTTTTGTTGGTTCCGGGATGGTCTTCGGTGCTGGTTATTCTCTGTGATTGTGTAACCGATTGCTGTTTGGGAATATTAAGCGCTATTCTATTTTTACGTTTCAAGATTTGAATCGTCGTGAAGTTTTCATTTTACTTCCTTTTGTTTTTTCAACTGTCGCTTTAGGTTTATATCCTGATTTAATAACTAATTTTTTGAAAGCTTCCGTTTTAAATTTTTAAAGTTTTGAATATAAATTAATGGTAAATTAACAGCCTTCCAAGCTGAATCTGTGAGTTCAATTCTCACTATTCACTTTAGCGTAATATAATGGTCAGTATTTTAAATTCATAATTTAATCGTGCTGGTTCAAATCCAGCCGCTAGCTTACTCTAGTTTTATATCCCTTGTTTTTTTGATGTCTAACGTTATATTTTTAGTGCTATTCTGCGCACTATTTTTAGTTTCTAATATTCTAGAATTAGTTGTCTTTAATGAAGAAATTCTCCTAACTTTTTGTTTTATCACTTTCATATTTTGTGCTTACCATTACCTTAGAAATACAGTTCAGGATGCTTTAGATTTGCAGCGTGAAGGCGTTAAAAATAGCTATTTTAAAGCGTTAACAAGCCTTTTCGATTTTATTCTTTTAGAGAATTATCGTTTAGCTTTTGTTATTAAATTAAAACAAAAGCTCGCCGTATACGAGCTTCTTCATAAATATTATGCTTTTTTTACTGTTGCCTTGGTAACTAATGAGGCTATTATACTCAACTCCATTAATGCCTTTAAGGTCGGCTTAAATAGTAACGTAGAAATGAAAAAACGCCAAATTATTGATTTGTTGTTAGCGGAATTCTTTTTCAATTTAGTTTATATTGTTTTACAATTAAAATACTCTTCAACAAAAAAAATCATATTCAAAAAAAATGTAAATAAAATTAATTCTAATTTAGCACTTTTGCCGTAAATTTACGATGGTTTAGCTAGTTTGGTCCAAGTTATTTGTTTTGAAAACAAAAAATATTTAATATATTTCGTAGGTTCAAACCCCACACCATCAAAAGGTTGTGACGAAATCTGGAAAACGTGCCAATCTTAGAAATTGGTTTTTGAAGGTTCGATTCCTTTCAACCTTAATAAACGTTCGATGCTTTTTTCACCTTTGGAACAATTTTTAATCTATAAAATATTTTCGTTTTCGTTGTTTGGTAATGACTTTTCGTTTACAAACTCGTCGTTATTTGCATTCTTTTCGTTCTTTTCAATTTTTTTTCTATTGAATTCTATAATTTCAAATTCTAAGTTAGTGCCTCAAAGTTGGCAAATTTTATTAGAAAATTGTTATGAGTTTGTGTATTTCAATGTTGTCTCAGAAAACATTAAAAAAGAAGGTTCTCAATATTTCCCTGCGTTATTCTGCATATTTTTTTTCTTGTTGTTTTCAAATTTATTAGGTATGATACCTTTTGGTTTTACTATAACAAGTCATATCATCATTACGTTTGGTCTTGCTTTGTTATTTTTCGTTGGTATCAATATTATTGGTATAAAAAAACATGGTTTACATATGCTTACCTTGTTTTTACCTCCGGGCGCGCCCTTAGCTTTAGCTCCGTTACTCGTTATCATAGAAATAGTTTCATATTCGTTTCGTGTTATTAGTTTAGCTCTTCGATTATTTGCAAATATGATGTCGGGGCATTGTTTACTAAAGATTTTAGCAGGTTTTGCTTGAACGATGTTTTCCGCCGGTGGGGTTTTAACGCTCGCGCATTTAGTTCCGTTACTTGTTATCTTTGCTATTATTGGTTTAGAATGTGGTATCGCTTTTTTGCAAGCTTACGTTTTTACGTTGCTTTTATGTATTTACTTAAATGACGCTATTTCATTACATTAATTTTGATGCTACTTTTGCCCAAGCGCATTAAATTTGCTAAAAGTTATTCGAGAAGTATTCTTTCCCGCACTTCGTTGTTTAATCCGCAATTCCAGTATGGGCAATTAGGTTTACTTGCTAACAGCAATTCCTTCATAATTTATCATCAAATCAGCGCAATACTGCGCCCGATACGAAAATATTTAAAAAAGCAATCAAAAATTTGAACCTTTTTTGCTCCCATGATACCTATAACACAAAAACCAAATGAGGTTCGAATGGGCAAGGGTAAGGGTGCTGTAAAACATTGAGCTTTATTAGTAAGAAAAAATCAAATTTTATTTGAGTTTACTAATGCGAAACAAAAAACAATTCAAAAAGTAATAAGCTGTTCAAAATCAAAATTACCCTTTAAATCAACACTTTTATCGAAACATTAGATGGCCTTAATCTTTTTTTTACTATTTACAAATTTGATATTTTTCATCTCTTTTTGCGGCTTTTTTCTAAATAAGAAAAATTTGCTTATTTTGATAATGTCGATTGAGTTAATGTTGCTGTCCGTAAATTTTAGCTTTATTATCAGTTCTATTTATTTAGATGATCGTATCGGGCAATTATTTACGCTTTTCGTTCTAACAGTAGCCGCAACAGAAAGCGCTATTGGTTTAGCAATTTTACTTTTATACTACAGGATTAAAGGAACAGTATCTATTGAATATATGCATTTTTTAAAAGGCTAAATTTTAACCTTTTTTCGTCTAATTGGAAGGACACAATTTTTTCATAGTTGAAATATGAGTTCAAACCTCATAGAAAGAAAATTTAGATGTTTTTGCATAGTTATTTAAGCTTATTTTTATTTCTGTTACTTTCTGTAATTTTATCTTTTATTATATTTTTGCTTTCATTTTTACTCTCGTCGAAGCAAGATAATAAAGAAAAGCTTTCTACTTACGAATGCGGGTTTAATCCTTTTGAAGATTCGAGGGTAGAGTTTGATGTTAAATTTTACTTGGTTGCTATATTATTTATAATTTTTGATCTTGAGGTTAGTTTTTTATTTCCTTTCATTATTTGCTTTGATCAAATTAGTTTCGCCGGTTTAGAAACAATGTATTTTTTCTTGTTTATTTTGACTTTTGGTTTCATTTATGAATGAAAAAAGGGTGCTTTAGATTGAGCTTAATTTTTAACTTATTTCGTTTGAATCTAAATTTATACATATTGATGTCTTTTTTTACACAAAGACACTCGTTCCATTTGGTCGATTTAAGTATCATGCCTATTGTGACGTCTTTTGCAGTTTTAACAATGACAGTTGGTGGGGTTATGTATTTCCATGGTTATTCTTTTGGATTTTCTACCTTATCTTTTGGTTTACTTTGCGTTTTGCTTTGTATGTTTTTATGGTGACGTGATATCGTTTCAGAAGGTACGTTTGAAGGGCAACATACCAATGTTGTTCAATTAGGCCTTCGTTATGGGATGATCCTTTTTATTGTATCTGAGGTTATGTTTTTTTTCGGTTTCTTTTGGGCTTTCTTTGCTGCTTCATTAACCCCTACTATCGAAATTGGTAATATTTGACCGCCAAAAGGAATTTTAACTTTTAACGCTTTAGATATTCCGTTGTTAAATACATTAATCTTACTGTGTTCTGGTGTTACAATTACGTATTCACATCACGCAATCAATGCCGGGGATAAAATTAAAGCTGTTTGAGGTTTACTCTTAACAATAGTGTTAGCTATAATTTTTACAGGTTTTCAAGTTTTTGAATACTGTACCGCACCTTTTGTTATATCTGACGGTATTTATGGTTCAACGTTTTTCATGGCAACGGGCTTTCATGGCTTTCATGTTTTCATAGGAACTTGTTTTTTAACGGTTTGTTTAATACGTTTGTTAAAAAATCATTTTACGACAACGCACCATTTTGGTTTTGAAGCGGGGGCCTTTTATTGACATTTTGTTGATGTCGTTTGATTGTTTTTATATGTTGCTGTTTATTTCTGAGGGGGTTAGGTTTATAATGATATTAGTTAAGTTTTCGATGCCACAATTTGATACGTTTTCATTCTTTTCTCAATTGTTTTGAGCTTTATCTTTTTTTCTAATTTTTTTCCTAACAACAAGTTATTTTTTACTGCCGTCTATAAGCGCGGTGTTAAAGGTTAGAAAACGTGTGTTATCTGTAAGCGTTACTTCTTTGTTGAAGGTGGCCACAAATTATTTTGATTCTATCAATTGTAAGCTTGTCAATCACAACGCGTCATTTTCACCCTTTTTAAATCATTATTTTGCTGATCTTGGTCTTACCGACGTGAAAATGAAAAAGCCTCTTCAAAAAAACGGCCTATTCCCTTTAATTTTGGTTAGGAGTCAATCATTACGTTTTTTGATGTTAAACTTTTCAAAAAAAATAATTTATGCTTTGTAATTACTTTTTGAGGGTTGGGTTGAAATTTTAAATTTAAGTAAGATGTATTTGTGTCTTTTATTATTGCCTTTCTTAAGTTTTTTATCAACAATTTTGTTGGGGAGATTTGTTGGTATTTTTGGTTCTTGTTTTTTATCCTGTTTTGCTTTATTCCTTTCATTTTCAATCTCTTTACTAGTCGTTTATGAGGTTATTCTTTGCGGTTCTGTGGGCGCCATTACCCTTCTTCCTTGGTTTAATTATGAGCTTTTCGTATCCTCTTGAGGTTTTCATTTTGACGCTATTTCTGTTTTGATGCTTTTTGTTGTCACGTGCGTTTCTTTTTTAGTTCATGTTTATTCAACCAGCTACATGCAGGCAGATCCACATTTAGGGAGGTTTATGGGTTATCTTTCATTATTCACGTTTTTTATGCTTGTTTTAGTTACCGCTGATAACTTCATAGTTATGTTTTTTGGTTGGGAAGGCATTGGTTTAGCCTCTTTTTTGCTTATAGGTTTTTGGTATACGCGAACACAGGCAGGCAAATCGGCGATTAAAGCCATGCTCGTGAATCGCGTGGGTGACGTTGGGCTAGCTTTAGCTTTATGTGGGATTTTTTTAACCTTTAAAAGTCTTGACTACAACGTGGTTTTTAGTCTTGTGCCTTGTGCAATAAACATGAAATTCAGTTTTTTATCCTTTGATTTCGACAGGTTGAGCGTTATATCGTTTCTTCTATTTTGAGGTTCCGTTGGTAAATCAGCACAAATCGGGCTACACGTCTGGTTACCTGACGCTATGGAAGGCCCAACTCCTGTTTCCGCCTTAATTCATGCAGCAACTCTTGTTACAGCAGGAGTTTTTTTGATTATCCGTTGCTCGTTTTTTTTTGAAAAAAGTCCATCGATCTTATTGATTGTTACGGTTGTAGGTTCGTTAACAGCCTTTTTTGCTGCTAGCGTTGGTCTTATTCAAAACGACCTGAAAAAAGTTATTGCCTATTCTACATGTAGTCAATTAGGTTATATGGTTTTTGCTTGTGGTCTGTCGCACTATTCTGTTGCCTTTTTTCATTTGGTCAACCATGCGTTTTTTAAAGCCTTACTTTTCTTAAGTGCGGGGTCTATAATCCACGGGTTGTCCGATGAACAAGATTTACGAAAAATGGGTTCGATAATCAGATTTTTCCCTGTTAGTTACGTCATGATATTGATTGGTTCTTTAGCTTTAACAGGTTTTCCGTTTTTCACAGGGTTTTATTCAAAAGATTTAATTTTAGAGGTAGCCTTTTCTAGTTACAGTTTTATGGGCAATTTTGCTTTTCTCTTAGGTAACCTAGCAGCGTTGTTCACTTCATTTTATTCGTTCCGTTTATTATTTTTAACTTTCATAAACCACACAAACAGTTATAAAGTTTACATTCAAAATATTCATGAGGGCTCGTTAACCTTATTATTTCCGTTACTTTGCCTTTGCCTTGGAAGTGTCTTTTTTGGTTTTTTTGCTAAAGACTTGTTTTGTGGTTTAGGCACTTCAACTTTTAATGACCCTATTCATTCTAATTTGAATAACGCCGCGCTAATAAACTCTGAGTTTATAAGTCCTTTATTTAAGAATGTACCGTTGTTTTGTACAATTATTGGTTTTTTCTTAAGCTTTTTATTTATAAATGGGGCTTTTATTAACAAAAATTTTATGTTCAGTTTTAAAATGTCATCTCTTATGGTGTCGGTTTATTGTTTTTTATCGAAAAAATGGCATTTTGATCAGATGTGAAATGAGTTACTTGTGCATAAAATAATGAACTTTGGTTATAACATAAGTTTTCAATTGCTAGATAAAGGTAACATTGAAATTTTTGGTCCTAAAAGCATAAGTCTTCAGCTCAACAAGATTTCAACCGGGGTTTCAAATTTGCATTCCGGATTTCTGTATAATTATCTTTTTACAATGATTATTTTCGTTTTGTTATTTTTCATTTTAACGTTTAACATTTTATATTTTCCGTTTTTTTTTCAAAATATAGCTTTACTTTCACTAACAATTTTTTCATATATACTTCTCAAATAAGATGCTTATTTTTTTAGAAAATTTATTGTCGTTCCTTATTTTAATTGTTCCCATTTTGATTTCGGTTGCTTACTTGACACTAGCTGAACGTAAAGTAATGGGTTTCATTCAAATGCGACAAGGCCCAGCTTTTGTCGGCTTTTGAGGTTTATTACAACCTTTGGCTGATGGCCTTAAGCTTCTCGTTAAAGAAACAGTAATACCAACAAATGCGAATACCTTTGCTTTCGTTCTTTCACCAATTTTTACGTTGTTTTTAAGCTTATTTGGTTGGGCTATTATTCCGTTTTCTTTCACGGGTCATTATGCTACGATTGATTTAGGTTTGTTGTTTTTGTTGGCTGTTTCATCACTAGGTGTTTACGGTGTTATTCTTTCCGGTTGGTCAAGTAACTCTCGATACGCCTTTTTTGGCGCACTTCGTAGCGCTGCTCAGATGGTATCCTACGAAATTTCTATTGGTTTAATCTTAATGATTGTTTTACTTTTCGTTGGTTCATTAAACTTAATTGAAATAATTGTGGTACAAAATGCTTGTTTTTTTCTTTTGCCTTTGTTTCCTTTATCTTTAATGTTTCTGATTAGTATACTAGCCGAAACAAATAGAGCTCCCTTTGATTTACCAGAAGCTGAAAGTGAACTTGTTTCCGGTTTTAACGTTGAGTATTCAAGTATGGGATTTGCCTTATTTTTCTTAGCAGAATATAGCGCAATGATTCTGATGAGCGCCTTTTGTTGCATTGTTTTCTTTGGTGGTTGAATTTCATTTTTTAATTTTAGCATATTTTTCTTTGACAGCGTTGTCTTTTCATTAAAGATCTCGTTTGTTCTGTTTTTTTACATTTGGGTTCGGGCGTCATTTCCTCGTTATCGAATAGATCAATTAATGCGCCTTTGCTGAAAGGTAATCTTGCCGTTAACTTTTGGTTTTGTCTTTTTTTATATTGCTTTACTATTTTCCTTCAATGGTGTTTTTTAAAGATGCAGAATTTTAATTACTTTAAGTTTAAGCGACTATGTTTCTCTACTAAAGAAAATAAACGCATTATGTATTCATTTTTGAATGAAATTTCTTTTGGGTCGCCTCAAAAATTTAAGAAGTTTCCTTGAAAAATTTCATTAAAAGATCGGTGTTTGTTTACAAAAAAGCAGATAAATTCTTTTAAGCTATTTCGTTTATGTCGCCACAAATTTAACAATTTTTCTAATCAAGGAATTTTAGTTGGCATAAAAAAAGCTTCTTGATAACTATGTTTTTAGTAGCTTAACGGAAAAAGCTAATGATTGTTAATCATTTGATTGGAGGTTCAAACCCTCCCTAAGACTAAGTAAAGTTTTAAATAGCTCAGTTGGTTAGAGTAGTTAATTGAAAATTAGCTTGTCATTGGTTCAAGTCCAATTTTAAACAAAACGTATAGCTCAATGGTCAGAGCATTTGATTTTTAATCAATGGGTTTAGGGTTCAAATCTCTATATGTTAATTTTCAAATTTTTTCTCTTATAACAAACAAATATTTATTTTATGATTTGATGATTTTACAAGCCGCAAAATTAATTGGTGCTGGTTTATCGACTATCGCGTTAGCCGGCGTTGGTGCAGGTATCGGAACAGTTTTTGCTTCCTTAATTACAAGTGTTGCACGTAACCCCCATATTATGAAACAATTATTTGCTTATGCTATTCTTGGTTTCGCATTAACTGAAGCTATTGCATTATTTGCTTTAATGATGGCCTTTTTAATTCTATTTACGTTTTAATGAATTATTGGTTTATAAAGGTTCGATTCCTTTAAGTTCATGATTATTTTGATGTTGCAAATTTTACTTTTTTATTTATTTAGTGTTTTAGGTATTATTTCAAGCGTTATGGTCGTTATTTCAAAAAATCCTATTTTTTCAATACTTTTTTTAATTCTATGCTTTTGTGATATTTCGTGTCTCTTGTTTTTGTTAGAGGTAGAGTATCTGCCTTTGTTATTTCTAATTATATACGTTGGAGCTATCGCGGTGCTTTTCCTATTTGTTTTTATGATGTTAAATATAAGGTTGGCCGAATTAAAGGAAAATAGTTTACATTTTTTCCCCATGTTCTTTATTTTTAGTTTGCTTTTCATTTTGCAGGTTAATATTTTATTTCAATCAAATTTTTTATCTTGCAGTCAAGTTTTTAGTAACTTGTCGATAAACAATGACCTGTTAATATCATTCAGTAATTTTACGAACAGCTTGTATTTCTTCCAAAAAGCTTCGAATATCAGTTCCATTAGCTTTTTAATATTTACTGAATATTTTCACCTTCTTTTGATCGCTTCTATTGTTTTATTGTTGGGTATGATTAGCACAATTTCATTAACTTTACAGAAAAAATTTTTATTGAAAAATCAAGTAATTTCTTCGCAAGTATTGCGTAATTTTAATAAGCAAATTGTCTTGTATAGTTAATCAGTAGAATTTAGTTTAGCGGCAAAACATTAAGTTTCAAACTTAAAAGGCAAGGGTTCGATTCCTTTAATTCTCGGCGTATAACTCAATGGTTAGAGTGTCAAATTGATAATTTGAAAGTTATAGGTTCAAATCCTATTATACTAAATATTTTCGCTGGGCGAACCAATATAAAATGACCGGTTAAAATGAATGAAAACTCTTGATAATAAATAGAATGTTATTCTTTTAACGCTTTAGATATTACTTAAAAGTCTCGTAATAAAAAAAGTTGATAAAATGAACATATTAATTATTGAATAGTATTTGTGAGGAGATAAAAAATTTTAAACAGAAATCTTGGCTAAATAAACGAGGCGTTATTAATCGAAAAGCTTTTTATTTAAGAATAAATAAATAAGATCCCTTAATGAAAACAATCAATAAATTTTGATAAAAAAAAAGTGAATTGAAACATCTTAGTAACTTATATTTTGTAGCATCAAAAGAGAAAATGTTAGTAATGGTGAGTGAAAACATTAGTTAACTTTTAAATAATTTTACTTCGACGAAATCGTCGTAAAGAATGATTCGGGTTTTAATCCCGTAAAACAAAATATTTCATGTATTTTATTACACAAGTTAAAATTAAGTATATAAGCTCAGGAATTTAGCTTTTTTGAAAATTTAAATTCAATCTTATACATAAGTTTTTTAGATCGATAGCGAACAATTACTGTGAAGGAAAGTTTAAATAAATTTGATAATCGAAAATTTAAAATTTTCCATAGTTTTTTCTTAAGGCATACTTTTTGCATTACGGTTCGACTACTTATTTACAATAGCAAACTTAAAAGGTTAAATAAAAATGAAAAAGTTATTGTAAATAGACACGAAACCAAGTGATCTATTCATATTCAAATTGATTTTTCATTAAAGCTGGAAAAGAGGATTAAACCGGTGTTTGTTGCAATAAACTCGGATGAAGTGTGAATAGGAGTGAAAATCTAATCAAACTTGGCAATAGCTTGTTTTCCGCGAAATTTTTTTTAGACAAGCGTTTAACTCCTGATTAATAATCTTTTTTATTGGTAAAGCACTGATTAGTTTGCGGGTGTTTCCAAACCACTACAAAAACAAATTAAACTAAGAATCATAAATTTTAAACAGTTAGAAAATAGGCTAAAACGTCTATTTGTCGAAAAAGAAACAGCTTTAAGATTGGTTTTTAAAGTTTTGAAGAAAATAGGGTAAAAGGAGTTTATTTGAAAATACTTTTGCTTTGTAGGCTTAGAAACAGCCACCATTTTATTAAAAACGTAATAGTTTATCTGTATATCAAATAATACCTAAAATGTAATGAAACTTTATTTCACTGAAAAACCAAAACAACATTTTGTTGTTTGTAGCGGAATATGCTGTAAATTTTTACTTTGTGAAATCAAAAAAAATCAGTAAAAATAATGTCGGAATTAGTAACAAAAAAGAAAATTCAAAATTTCTCGTAGATTTAAGAGTTTTCGTGTAATATTTTATCACACGAAGTTATTCAAACACTTATTTTAAAGCCAACGCTTTGAAAAATGTGAAAATTTTTAGAAAGGTAAAAACTACAAGATTTTTAGTTTTAATAAAGTAAATAGGTCGCTTATATTAAACTTTAAAAATCTACAAGAAAACTTTTTATTTTTAGTAAAAAAAAATTGTATTAAATTCAACACAGATAAATTAACATTTTAAAACGTAACTACGGCAGAAACAATAAAAGATAAGGAATTCGGCAAATTTGTTTCGTAACTTCGGAAGAAGAAATAACTAAAGTATTCTTTTCAAAAAAAGATCAGATAATAATTTAGTTCTGAATATTATGAGTTTGCGACTTTTTACTAAAAAATTAAAACTATGCCAAATTAAGATAATTAAGTATATGGTTTGATCAGTTCCCAATGCTTGCAACATAACAAAAAAATGAAAGTTTTTTAATAATCACAAGTAAATGGAAGTCTTATTTTGAGGATTATAATGTAGCGAAATTCCTTGTCCACTGAATATGGTCGTGCACGAATCTTGAAACGACACACTCGCTGTCTTATCTTTTATTTTTGTGAAATTGAAATGAGCGTGCAGATTCGTTCGTAAAATACAAAGACGAGAAGACCCTTTGAATCTTTACTATAAATAAATACCATAAAAATTTACTAATATTGTATAGTTTATTAAACAAGAACCTTTAATTCTTTCGATAGGTGTTGTCTGTAAGTATTGTTCCTTTATAATTTTTTTTTAACTTTTCGGAAGGTGTTTATTTGGTAGTTTAATTGGGACGATTTTCTTTTAAAAAGTAACAAAGAAATACATAAGGTTTATTCAAATAAAAATTTTTATTTTTAGAGTTTAAAAGCAAAAATAGGCTAAATTGCAAAATTGGTAAATTAAGCAAAAACTAAATGTTTGTTTTAATGATCTAATGTTATTGATTAAAAAATGCATTACATAATAAATAAAAGATACTCAAGGGATAACAGCATAATAAAAGTAAAGCAATCGAAGCGACACTTTTGTTTGTGACCTCGATGTCGACTAAGAATATCCTTTCGGTGCAAAAGCTGAAAAGGGTTTGACTGTTCGTCAAATAATATTCTACTTGAGTTGGGTTTAAAACGATGTGAATCAGTTTTGTTTCTATCTTGTATTTTTTCAAAAATGAAAAAGTTTTAGAGTTAGTATGAAAAGAATGCTTTAAAGAAGCCTATGATTATTAATTTTAAATTGATAAGTTACGCTTCATTTTATTAAGAAATGAAAGCATATAAATTTCGAAAAAATTTTTAAATTATAATTTTTGAAAAAAGTACATTTCACAATTTAAAATGTTTCCGTTTAAGATAAAAACGAAGATCGGTATTAAGAAAATTATTTGCAAAAATTTAGAGTCATAAATACGAAGAAAAAAAAGTCTCATTAATCTAGTAGTAAAAAATATTTTATAAAGTTTTAATTAAAGATCAAAAATAAAGTCCAGTTAAAAAACACATTTTTTTTAAAATTCATTTATCGCGGTTAAATAGCATATTTGGTAATGCAATAAATTGCAAATTTAAAGATAGTGGTTCGATTCCATTTTTAACCTATTATTTTGATGCTTTTATTTATTAAAAAACAACCTATAGTTCAAATAATAAATGATCATTTGATTGATTACCCTACTCCATCAAATTTATCTTATTTTTGAAATTTTGGATTTTTAGCGGGAATGTGTTTGTCCGTTCAATTACTTACAGGAATAGCATTGGCAATGCATTACAGTACTCACGTAGATTTAGCTTTTTTAAGTGTAGAACATATTATGCGGGATGTTAACGGCGGTTGATTATTTAGGTACATCCACGCAAATGGGGCTTCAATGTTTTTCATAGTAGTTTACATTCATTTGGGCCGTGGTTTGTATTACGGTTCTTATATTCAACCACGAGCTTTAGTATGGGTTTTGGGTGTGGTAATTTTGTTACTAATGATGGCTACAGCTTTTATGGGTTACGTATTGCCTTGAGGCCAAATGAGTTTTTGAGGTGCAACCGTTATAACTAACTTATTTAGTGCTTTTCCAATAATAGGAACAAAAATAGTTACTTTACTTTGAGGAGGTTTTTCCGTCGATAACGCCACTTTAAACAGATTTTTTAGTTTACATTATTTACTACCTTTCATGATCGTAGGCGCCGTCTTAGTTCACATGGCTTCGGTTCACACAGATGGTTCCAATAATCCTCTAGGTATAGCTTCCACAAGCGATAAGATAAGCTTTTTTCCTTATTTCTTTATTAAAGACACGTTGAGTTTTATTGGTTTTATATTATTATTTTCATACTTTGTTTTGTTTGCTCCTAATTCATTGGGCCACTCTGACAATTATATTCCTGCCAATCCTATGGTAACTCCGGAGCATATTGTTCCTGAATGATATTTCTTGCCTTCGTATGCAATCTTAAGATCTATTCCGGATAAACTGATGGGCGTTTTAGCGTTATTTGCTTCAATTTTAGTTTTACTACTTTTGCCCTTTATAAATACTTCTAACATTAGATCATCCTTGTATAGGCCTTTATATCAGCTGTTTTTTTGGTTTCTCATTGCCGATTTCATTTTATTAGGTTATATTGGTCAACAAACCCCGGATTCCCCATTTATTGAAATTGGCCAGGCTGCGTCTGTTTTTTATTTTGCCTTTTTTCTTGTAATTTTACCGTTACTTGGGTTGTTTGAAAAAAATTTAATAAAAGCTTAACTTTGTTATTTATCATAAAACTAAATTAACTTAGAGGTAAAGTATTCGTTTTGTAATCGAAAAACAATGGTTCAATTCCATTATTTAGCTATTTATAAATAGATGAACTTTTTTTTTCGTTTTTTTGATTCGTCATTTCCTTGACAATTATCCTTTCAAAATAGTGCTTCCCCGGTTATGGAAGGTATCATTAATCTTCATCATGATTTAATGTTTTTCATCGTTTTCATTTGTTTTTTCGTTGCCGTTATTGTTCTACGTACAATTTTTCATTATAGCTTCAAAGAATCTTCTTTTAAAAATCCTTGTTCTGTCGTTCACGGAACAACTATTGAAATAGTATGAACAGTAATCCCTTCAATTATTTTAATTATTGTTGCTTTGCCTTCATTCGCATTATTATATTCTATCGACGAGGTAGTTAATCCCTCTTTAACAATCAAATGCGTTGGGCATCAATGATATTGAAGTTATGAATATTCAGACTTTGAGTTGCAATCAGGCTCAATTGCTTTTGATAGTTATATAATTGCCGAAGATGATTTAAACATGGGTGAATTACGTTTATTAGAAGTTGACAATAGAGTCGTGTTACCCTTCAAAACACATATTCGTTTATTGATTACGGCTACCGACGTTTTGCATAGTTGGGCTGTACCTTCGCTTGGTATAAAAGTTGATGCCTGCCCTGGTAGATTAAATCAAACGTCGTTATTCTTGTTACGTGACGGTGTTTTTTATGGTCAATGTTCTGAAATATGTGGCGTTGGTCATGGTAACATGCCGATCGTAGTTGAATCTGTTTCAACTGAAAAATATATTTCATGGCTTTCAGAAAAGTTATAAATCTAGTTTCGAAAGAATCCTTAAGTTTTATGTAAAGCACAAAATTGTGTTAAAGTTAAATGATAAAATTTTATCATGTTTATTTTTGTAAAGAAAAAAGTTTACCTTTTTATCTTGTTGGTAATTGATTTGTTCCTTTAATGATTGGTGCTTGCGATATGGCCTTTCCAAGGTTAAATAATATTAGTTTTTGATTGTTACCGCCCTCTCTAATTTTATTGTTATCCTCTTCTTTAGTTGAGGCTGGAGTTGGAACAGGATGAACCGTGTATCCACCACTAGCTGGAATTCAAGCACATTCTGGCGGTTCTGTAGATTTAGCTATTTTTAGCTTACATTTAGCAGGTATTTCTTCAATTTTGGGCGCTATTAATTTTATAGTAACCATTGTTAATATGCGAGCTCCTGGAATGACCGGTCATAGAACTCCATTGTTCGTTTGATCTGTTTTTATCACAGCATTTTTGTTGCTATTGTCTTTACCTGTTTTGGCGGGAGCAATAACTATGTTATTAACTGATAGAAATTTTAACACTTCATTTTTTGATCCTAATGGCGGCGGTGACCCCGTGCTTTATCAGCATTTATTTTGATTTTTTGGTCATCCTGAAGTTTACATATTAATATTACCGGCTTTTGGAATGGTTAGTCAAATAGTTTCTAATTTTTCATCGAAAGCAGCTTTTGGTAATTTAGGTATGATCTATGCAATGTTATCGATCGGATTCTTAGGTTTTATTGTTTGGGCACATCATATGTACACCGTTGGGCTCGATGTCGATACAAGAGCTTATTTTAGTGCTGCTACAATGGTTATTGCGGTTCCTACTGGCATTAAAATTTTTAGTTGGATAGCAACAATGTTTGGCGGCAATATTGTGTTAGCTACTCCAATGCTTTTTGCAATAGGATTTATTATACTATTTACCTTTGGAGGTTTAACTGGAATAATTTTATCAAATTCAGGGATAGATATTGCTTTACATGATACTTATTACGTTGTAGCCCATTTTCATTACGTTTTGTCTATGGGTGCCGTTTTTGCTATTTTTGCAGGGTGATATTACTGAATTGGTAAAATTACAGGTTTAAGTTATCCTGAAGTTTTTGGAAAAATTCACTTCTGAACAACTTTTATTGGAGTAAACTTGACGTTTTTTCCAATGCATTTTTTAGGTTTGGCTGGAATGCCAAGACGAATTCCAGATTTTCCTGACGCATACAACGAATGAAATACAATCGCATCATTAGGTTCCATAATTACAATGGTTTCTACTGTGTTTTTTTTCTATATAGTTTACGTAACGCTTACAGCGAATGAAAGAGTTGGATTTAATAATTGAAAAGCTTATACGAATTTTGAGTTTAAAGCTTAAGTTTACCATACTAATCGTTAGAAAACTTAAAACTCGTTTATAATTTAATGGAAAGAATTTTAAACTACGAATTTAATCATATAGGTTCAAACCCTATTAAACGTTAATTGGTAAATATAGTTCAATGGTTAAGACTATAGTTTGTGATTCTATTTATAAGGGTTCGATTCCCTTTATTTACCCTTCAAAGAATTGATTTATTTGGTTGATCGCCGCATTGTAAATGCGGAAGCTTTTGCTTTTATAGGTTCAAATCCTATTTCTTTAATGTTCATTTGGCGAAATGGCAAACGCAAAAGATTTAAAATTTTTTCCTGTGAAGGGTTTTGGTTCAAGCCCAAAAATGAATAATATCGTCTTACAAAAAAGAGCAAATGGCTGTTCATTGTTTTCATCAAGCAAAGGTAAAGGTTCAAACCCTTTTTTTGTAATAAAAAGATGGCCCAATTATTTAAATTAACAAAAAATAAGCGTTTTGAAAAATATAAGAAAAATCGTAGTTTTAATTTATTAGGTAATCCGCAAATAAAAAGTGTTTGTTTAAAGCTTCTAACACTTTCACCGAAAAAACCCAACAGCGCGAATAGGAAGGTGGCTAAAGTTAAAATTGTTTCTACAGGAAAGTTTTTAACAACTAGAATTGTTGGTGAAAAGCACAATTTACAAAAGCATTCTTTTGTCCTAGTTCAAGGAGGAAGAACAAAAGACCTTATTGGTATAAATTTCAAAGCAGTTAGAGGAAAATACGACTTGTTTGGGGTCACAAACAGAAAAAGTTCACGAAGCTTATACGGCGTTAAAAAATATTAAGATCACAACTAACTTAAGGGTAAAGTGTTTTGCTTACGTCGAAAAAATTAATGGTTCAAATCCATTGTTGTGAAAAGTATCGCTTAATGGTAAAAGCAACAGTTTTTGATATTGTAGCTGTTAGTTCAAGCCTAACTATTTTTGTAAACTTTAGAATGAAAACAAACACTTATAAAAAAGTAATAACTATTAAAAATAACTATTTATCAAATAATAAAATTGTAAAATTAAATCGCTTGAAAAAAGACCGTTTTTTATTAAAGCTTTTAATAAAAAACGGTTTTATGAGTAGTTTTGTTTGTCAAAAAAATAACAATGTTATTCACTTAAATTTTGATAGGTTCTTAAATTGCGGAATTAATACTTTAGATTTTATACCAAAAAATTGAAAAAAAAATAAAATTAAAAACCAAATACAAATATCATAAACCTTATTTTTGGGGCTTAGCTTAAAAGGTAAAGCATTTGTTTTGCAAATAAAAGAAGTGAATTCAATTTTCACAGCTTCCATATTAGTTTGTAGTTTAAACGGTTAAAACGAGTTACTCATAATATCCTGCTGTAGGTTCAATTCCTCCCAAACTAAATGATGTTTTTTACTGAATGTATAATTGTCGCTTACTCTATTATTTTACTTGGTTTTATTTCGTTTTTTATAAAAGAAGAGTACGCCTCAAGCGTATTATCATTTTCACTTAATAATTATTCACAAATAATGATTTCGGGAATAATATTCTCATTAAGTTTTTTAGATAATTTCAACTATATATCAGAAACAAATTGTTTTACTAAAGATTATTTTAGTACCTTTTTCCAAACTGTGCTAACATTTACAATTTTATATGTTATTTTTGCTTCGAAGCAATATATTTCAATTCGTTTATCTTATCAACAAGAATATGAGTTACTAATAATAATAGCATTTATAGGATTATTGTTGGTTTGTTTTTCATCAAATTTGTTAATTGTTTACTTAGCAATTGAATTACAAAGTTTAATATTTTATACTTTATCTGCCTTTCAAAAAAATTCTGAGTTTAGTGGTGAGGCCGGATTAAAATATTTTGTTTTAGGCTCGTTTTCTTCGGGTTTTTTATTATTTGGTTTTGCTAATATTTATTTATTTACCTCGGCTTGATCATTTGAATCGATACAAAAAATTACGTTTTTATTTGGCGATCAAATACCACCCTTCTTTTGAGGTTTGCTGTTAATTTTAACGGCGTTTCTATTTAAACAAGGAGCCTTTCCATTTCATCTTTGAATATGCGATGTATACGAAGGAAGTCCGCTTTCTGTGACTATGTTTTTTGTTTTAATTCCAAAAGCAGTAGTTTTCTGTTTATTTGTAAAAATTTTTTTTTCCGTTTTCGGGTTGTATTTTACATTTTGGAGCTCAATTTGCTTATTTTGCGGCTTCTCTTCTATAATTGTAGGTAATGTCGCGGCGCTATACCAAAAAAAGTTAAAAAGGTTGCTAGCTTTTTCAGCTGTTGCCCACACCGGTTTTATTTTGATTTCTTTGTGTTGTTTCTCTACGTTTTCAGTTAAAGCCTTTTCATTTTATTTTCTATTGTATATAATTATGAACTCTGTGTTCTTTTCAATCGTTATCATTTCTTTTTCTAAACAAAATTTTTTGAAGTATTTAATCAATTGGTCAGATACCTCAAAAAGAAATTACTTGTTAATCTTAGCTTTCAGCATTGTTCTGTTTTCTACCGCTGGAATACCTCCATTAGCTGGATTTTACAGCAAATTATTAGTGTTCTTCGCATTGATCCAACAAAATTTTATTATCTTAACCATTTTAATTTCAATTTTTAGTTGTGTTGGCTGTTATTTTTATATTAGGCTAATAAAAACATTCTTTTTTCAAAATAAAAATTCCACGATTTGAGTTTTAAATAAAACAAAAATGCCCGAATTGTTAATATCAACTAATACATTATTTTTAGTAACATTTTTAGCCTATCCTGATATCGTATTGTATTTAACGGATTTAGTTAGTTTCTTTTTATAAAAGGCATAGTGTAATGGTATCACTTCAATTTTGGGAATTGAAATTTACAGGTTCAAATCCTGTTGCTTTGAGTAATCGTGGCTGAGTTAGGTTTAAAGCGAAAATTTGCTAAATTTTTATACGAAGTATATTCGTATCGTGTGTTCGAACCACATCGTTTACTTATTTTCATTTATTTATAATTTTAAAATTTTTAATTTCATAATATAATTCGATGGCGATTTTTGAAAACGCTTGAATAAATCATTGGCTTTACTCAACAAACCATAAAATAATTGGAACTTTATATTTCATTTTTGGTGCCTTTTCTGGTGTATTAGGGCTTCTCGTGTCTATGGCAATGCGTTTAGAATTGTCACAATGCGGTGACGTTTTTTTAGTAGGAAATTATCAACTATATAATGTGCTCGTAACATCTCATGCCTTTCTAATGATTTTTTTCTTCGTAATGCCTACAGCAATTGGTGGTTTTGTTTGCTCTTTTGTTTCTTACTTAAATTTTAAGTTAAAATAAAGTTGAATTTCGTCTCAATAAAACTAAAACATAGAAATAACTTTTTAAGTAAGAATACAAGAAATTTTCCGTTGTAAGTTTTATCAATCGTTTGTACATTTAGATTAACCATTATTTAAAATGTAATTTGAGAAAAAAGGATCTTTAAAAAAATTAAATAAGTTTGATTCTGGCTTAGTTTGAACGTTATCAAAATACTTTAATATGCAAATCAACAAATTTTTTATTTGTGGTAAAACAGAGAAAACAGAATAAGCAGTTATGAAAATTACAATATCATAGATTAATTTCTTCTTTTCTAAAGCTTATTGAAAAATTAGATTTTTGGTTTATAGTTCAATACCAAGTCAAAGATTTTTTGTGATATTTAACGATGTGATCGCCTCAATAACTTTGAAAATTAGTTATCTTTTTAAAAGCGCAGTTAGGAATTTTAAACAATGAAAGAAATTTTGATTTAGTGATTTTGAGTGATTAATTTTTATAATTTTATAGAAAAAACCAACAATATTTTAAAATCTGTTTAGGGTATAAAAATTCTACCAAATTATGTGCCAGAAGGTTCGGTAATACATAAAGAATGAACGTTAAACGATAATATTTGGTGTAAAATGCGTTGTTGAGGAAATATTTAAAGTAGAAAACTTAGAAAAGAAATGTCTAAGATAAATAATATTTTTTACTTGAGTCTATTTTAAGGGTGTAGAACTAATTAAGTAACGATAAAATGTTATAATTCAATTAAGAATGCTAACTTTGAAAAAAACACCCTAAAATAAAAAGAATTGAGGACTGACTCTTATTTACGCTAAAGCTTGAATAACAACAAGGATTAGATACCCTTTTAGTTCAATGCTATCAACTATGATTATTAAAAGCTAACGCTAAATAATCTACCTAAATAGTAAAACCGCAAGGTTGAAATTTAAAGAATTAGATGAGAAGGAAAATCATTCGTGGATCATTGTTAATTAATTCGATAATACACGCAAAACTTACCATATCTTGAATGTTCATACTTTGAATTTCAAATTTTTCATGACCACAGGTATTGCACGGTTGTCGTCAGCTCTTGTTGTAAGATGTTTAATTTATTTTAAGAAAGAGCGAAACTCCTTTTTTTATTTCAAAACTTGTATAAAAACAGCGTTTATTATAAATAAACTGAAAACGAACAACGTCTAAATCCTTATGATCCTTATGGTGTGGGCTTTAAATGTGATACAATAGAAGATACAAAAAGTAGCTTTTTTTGCAAAAAAAAGCTAAACTTTAACCTCTTTTTTAGTTCGGATTATTTTTTGTAACTCAAAAATATGAAGCCGGAATGAATAGTAATGGTCAATTAGAACGTGACCGTGAAATTTTTTTATTCCTTCTTTACTTATTGCCCATCGCTTCATGATAATCATTCATAGTTTTTCCCTGTTTTTGGTATCAGCTAAAAAATAGCTGATTGAAAAAAAGTTGCTTGTCAAGGCGGTTTACACCTCAAACACCAATAAAACGGTGTGGCAAGGTAAGAACGAAAAGCAGAAATCTCTATGACAGTGATCGTGAATAAGTTGTAACAAAGTAACCGTTCAAGAATGAGCAGTTGGAATAATTTCATTTAATCAATCAAAAAAGTACGGCATCTTTTGAATTTGTTAATTCTTGTTACACTTTAATAAACCAGTAATTTATAAGGTTTTTATTAAAAGTAAAGTGCCCTCCTCAGTCATTTTTATAGTAAGGCGCGTCCTAAATAAAAAGGGACAGGTCCTTTTTACCTGTCCTCTAAAATAAAAATTAAAAACTTAGGGAAAGCGTGGGTTTTCGAGGTTTGATAATTTCTCAAAATACTTTTAAACGAAAAAGTTATAAGTAAATAGACTGAAAAACACGCTTTTTTAGAAAATTCAGATTTTTTTTGAAAAAAAAATTCGTTTTTTGAAAAGTTTCGAACTATTTCAGATCAAAGATTTTTAAACACCTCTTTTTAGTACTATTTGAA
>MDTF01016829.1_pt1 | contig 23417 bp, 27 predicted proteins | sample 811191 | NCBI WGS metagenome assembly MDTF01 (sample SAMN05326649, study PRJNA326480) | marine metagenome | isolation source: seawater | place: Southern Ocean | collected 2011
CTACAGATGAAGTTCAACCTGAAACCGCTGAACCAGAACCTACTACAGATGAAGTTCAACCTGAAACCGCTGAACCAGAACCTACAGAAGAAGACGAAAATAACAACAAACAATAAAATATTTAATTACCTATCTAATCTACTCAAAGCATGATATGGTATGTTTTTTTAGATATTACCTAATAAGGCTAGAGCCTTAAAATTTGTAAATATTTTCGAAAATTTTTAACGGGCACAGAACAAACTTAAAGTTTGCATAAGCTCAAGGTGTTTTATTTATTATGATCAACAAAAATTTATTGGAAAATAAGAATGAAATATTTGAGCGTATTTCTCAAAACGTAGTAACATTTCCAAAGAATAATATTTTTTCCAATTTAATTGATAAATCAATTGAAATTGTTACAGTACCTAAATTCAGAGATGCAAACATAAATCAAGACAATGTCGGCATAATTCTAGACGAAAAATTAATTTTTAAAATTTTAACTGAAAATTATAAAAAAGTTTTAATTACAGAAATAAAAACAAAAAAAGACCTAGCAAAACTGGCTTTAAGAAAACCTGATTTAGTGTTTTCAGGTGTTAAATTTTTTTATTTTAATAAAAAAAAAATTTGGTTAAACGACTACCTAGAGTTAAATGATATTTTGTATATTGCATCAAATAAATCTTCATTGCTTAAAGAAAGCAATAAAAGTCGTGCTAAAAAAATTATGCAAAAATCAAATATTGCTACAGCAGAATTTTTTACAACTAGTCCAGGCGAACACAAAAACACCAAGACTATACCGATATCGTACCCGCTTTTTGTTAAACCAATAACTGGTGGAGACAGCAGGGGTATTGATAAAAACTCTATTGTTTATAATTATTCAAGTTATAAAAAAAAAGTTTTAGCGATCAAAAAAAATCAACACACTCGTTGTTTAGTTGAAAAATATTTATCTGGTAAGGAATATAGTGTAGGGATTTTTAAAGATAACATTACAGGTTCACTGGAAGCTATGCCCATAGAAATTATAGTTAAAAAGAATATTAATGGACATCATATTCTTGATTTTAACATTAAAAAAAAAGATGAAGAAGAAGTTGTGGCTGTATTAGATATTAAAATTTTCAATCAATTGTCAATACTAGGGAAAAAATCTTTTGTAGCCCTAAAGGGAAAATCATTTGGAAGAATAGATTTTAAAATGGATCATCTAGGAAACCCTCATTTTATAGAAGCGAACTTAATGCCCGGTATTAGAAAAGGTTATTTTTACAGGTCCTGCATGTTAAATCTTAATATTAATTATGAAGAAATGATTTTAAAGATTACAGCAAACGGCCTTCATTAATTTAAAATTTTTAAGGTAATCTAAACCGTATTTTAGTTATTTTTTTCATGTTAAAATTACTGATTATTAAATGTTTTGAAATTTTAATTGTAAAATAAATGAAAACTAAAGAAAAACATAAAGATTTAAAAAAAAAAGTAAATATTGCTGAGAAGAAAAGAAACCTAAGAAGAGGAGAGAAAAGCTGGAAGGATTTAAGAACGTTAAAAAAACTTAAATTAAAAATGAAGGATGAGCTTAAAAAAAATTAAAAAAAATTTTATTTAAATCAATTTAAATTCTTGTTATTCATGACATTAGATGAGCGATTAAAAGTGCAGTTCCCGTAACCCTAAAAATATTCTTCAACAAAAGCCATATTTTTATTTTTTTTTCTTCTTTTTGATTTCTATACAATTTTTCAATTCTCCAACTAATTACTGAGGCGATATAAGAATATATTGAATAAGCTAAAAAAACCGTCATATCTTTAATATATACTATCAAGATGTTTTTACAAAATCATACAATCAAAATTGAGCTAAATCTTTAGAATTTTTATGTTATAATTACAAATAGTTGATTTTTTTGTAAATCTAATTCTATGAATAGAAAGAAGTTGTTTTTACAAGTCTTTAACAAATAATCGAAAATTAAATGGAAACTACCCTTTCTACATTTTTCTCTTTGCTGTTCATGTGTTTAATATGCATTGTATTAGTCTGGTTTTGGTGGAAAATATCTAGAAAAACTTTTATTTTTTTGTTTTATTTTTCAAAAAAGAAGCTGAAATTTAAAAATAATTCCTGGCAAAGGATTGTCTTTAATTACGTAATATTTGGCCCTTTAGGATTGTTAAATATTACTTTATTTACTTACTGCTTGCTTGTTTTTTTTAAATTTTTACAAGTCTCCTAATTGTAAGACAAAGAAATATGTACGGAAATTATGCGTGTTGACCGGCTACAAAACCAGAGGACCACGCCCATTGAAAATTATAACCACCTAAATGCCCAGTAACATCCATAACTTCTCCAATAAAAAATAAACCAGGATTTTTTAACGACATCATTGTTTTTGAGGAAATCTCATTAGTGTCTATTCCGCCAAGTGTAACTTCAGCTGTTCTGTATCCTTCTGATCCTGTAGGAGTGACAACCCAAGCATTTATAGAATTACCTAGGTGTTTTAATAGTCTGTTAGATAATTCACATATATTACCAGTAATATTATTTTCCTTACAGATTATATGCGCAAGTCTTTTTGGAAGAATCTCAGAAACTACCATATTGATATCTTGCTTAGGATCTGAATTTTTTCTAGTTACTAACATCTCAAAAACATTAAACTTCGGTGAAAGGTCAATGCTTATTTTATCTCCTAATTTCCAATATGAAGAAATTTGCAATATAGAAGGCCCACTTAATCCTCTATGAGTAAACAACATCCCCTCTGCAAAAAAAATTTTATTAAAAGAAACAAGTGCTTCTAACGATAGACCACTAAGTTCCTTACACTTAATGAGCATCTTCTCACTGAAAGTCAAAGGCACTAGAGCTGGTAACGGCGTAATAATATTTAAATTAAATTTTTTAGCTATTTCATAGCCAAATTTGCTCGCACCAATTTTAGGAACTGATAAACCACCTGTTGCAACAACCAATGAATCACAAAAATATTTATCAGAGTTAAAAGTAACAATGTATTGCATATTTTGTTTACTTACATCAGTAACAATTATTTCTTTCATTAAAGTAACATTTGCCTTACTACATTCTAAAAGCAACATATCTATGATTTGTTGTGCGCTATCATCACAAAAAAGTTGCCCTAATTTTTTTTCATGAAACTTAATATTATGTTTTTTGATTAAATTTATAAAATCATTTTGAGTATATTGGTTTAATGCAGATATTATAAATTTAGGGTTTTTTGAAATAAATTTATTTGGATGGGTATTAACATTAGTAAAATTACATCTCCCACCACCTGAAATACGAATTTTTTCCCCAATTTTTTTAGAATGATCAACTAGAAGTACTTTTCTACCTCTTTTACCAGCTTCAATAGCACTCATTAAACCAGCTGCACCAGCTCCAATTATAATAACATCGTATTTTTTGGTCATAAAAGTAATTTAAAAATTAGCAAGGGAAGATTTTTATACAACAAGTTATCTGTAATTATTTTATCTACATATTAATATATAATAATTTTTTCATAATCAGAACTCTTAATTTCTATTGAAGAACTTGATGATATTGAAAATTTTATCGTAAACAGGTATAGTAAGCTTATGAGAAATTACAGAAGAAATTTTCTAAAACTTTTTGGATTTTCCTATTTATCAATTATTATACTACCTTATGACTTATTGTATTCAGCCACAAAAAAAATTATTAATCCGAATTTAACCAATGAACAAAAAAAAATTATGCTCCATGAGTCTACTGAAAGACCTTTCTCCAGCCCTTTAAATAACGAAAAAAGAAAAGGTTTTTTTCATTGCGCTAATTGTGGCGCAAAACTTTTTGCTTCAAATGCAAAATTTGACAGTGGCACAGGTTGGCCTTCTTTTACCGAGTCTTTACCAGGAGCATTTAAAACTAAGATTGACTACTCTTTTGGAATGAAAAGAGTGGAATATCATTGTTCAAAATGTGGTGTACATCATGGGCACATTTTTGATGACGGATCAACATCTACTCAAAAAAGATTCTGTAGCAATGGCTTGTGTTTAATTTTTAAACCTGAAAAATAATATTAGCAAGAGACGCCAATAAAATTAAAATTTTTATCAATTTCTAGCTTCTTTTATATCAAGTTCTTCTTTTATTTTCTGAATAAAATTCTTAATTAAAATTCTTTCCTTGTCATCTAAATAGTTTTCTCTCTCGTTCGCCACTTTAATTTCTTTTTTAACTTTATTAACCATTTCTTTTCTTCCTTCTTTGGTTAGTAAATAGTCTAATTTATCTTGGATAGAGCTAATTTTTCTACCTATTGTAAATTCAAAGATTAAAACAAAACTTATCGAAATAATTAAAACTTTATAAATAAAACTTCTCATGAGACTTTAATCGCTTTTAATTTGTAGTATTTTTTTTAATTCTCCGCTTTCATACAATTCTTTTATTATATCGCAGCCTCCAATAAATTCGCCTTTAACGTAAAGCTGAGGGATTGTAGGCCAATCGCTATAAATTTTAATTCCATTTCTTATTTTTTCATCTTCTAAAACATTAACAGCCTTAAAAACTATATTTAAATGTTTTAGGATATTTGAAACCGCCATTGAGAAACCACATTGCGGAGCCTCCGGCACACCTTTCATAAAAAGACAAACTGCATTTTCGTTAATTATTTTTTCAATTTCTAGCTTTGCGTCCATGTTTACTTTCCTTTAGTTGTGATTGATAAGGCGTGCAATTCGTTCCCCATTTTTCCCTGTAAAGATTTATATACTAGCTTATGTTGGTTTATTTTAGAAATGCCATTAAATACTTTTGAGCTTATTTTCGCAGCATAGTGGTTGCTATCACCTGCCAGATCTTTTATTTCTATAGTAGCGTCTGGTATTGATATGGTTATAAGTTTTTTAATTTCTTCTATTGAAAGAGCCATTAGTAATTATTGTACCATGTATTATTAATTTTATATAGATCATTTATTTTAATTTTAAATTCACCAGATATTTCAAAGTAATCTTTTTGTACTGCTCCGATTATTTCACTAAATATATTATTTTCATCCAAAGTTTTTTTTATTTTACTTAAATCATCTTGTTTAATCTCTATTAAATATCTTCCCTGATCTTCACTAAAATAGTACTCCATTAGATTAGTTAAATTTTTTGGTTTACTTATTTTAAGACCATAATCTGAATTGAAAGTCATTTCAGCAAGAGCTATAAGTAAGCCACCTGAGGAAACATCATGTGCGGACAAAATCAGTTTATCATTTATTAATTTTAAGACAGCTAAACCATTATTCTTCTCATTAGATAGATTTATTTCGGGGGGTGGGCCATCTTTAATTGAATAAACTTCTTCCATAAAAACACTCTGAGATAATTGTCCAAAATTTTTGCCAATTTGTAAAATAATATTTCCTTCTTTTTGAATGTATTGATTAATTTTATTATTCACATTGGTAATTAGACCAACGCCACCAATAACAGGAGTAGGGTGTATATTTTTTTTATTCGTTCCATTGTAAAAAGATACATTTCCAGAGACGACAGGATAATCTAAAAACTCACAAGCTTCTTTAATTCCAAGTAAGCATTCAGCAAATTCACCCATTACCTTAGAATTCTCAGGGTTCCCAAAATTTAAACAATTTGTTATGGCGATTGGTTTTGCTCCAACAGCAATTAAATTTCTCCAATTTTCACAAACAATTTGTTTTCCACCTGTAAAAGGATGCGCCTTACAATAATTAGCAGAAGAATCAACTGTTACAGCAATGGCTTTTTCTTTTTTATGTATTCTTATTATCGCGGCATCTGAACCTGACCTTTGTACGGTATCGGTCATAACCATTTGATCAAATTGATCTGTAATCCAGTTTTTATTTGTATGGTTCGGTGACGATAGTATTTTTATTAGAGCATCTTCCAGTTTAACTTTTTTAAGATCTTTAATTTGAGTCTTTCTTTCCGGTAATTTTGTCTTAGACCATTTTCGATCATAAACAGGTGCTTTAGAGGCCAAAGCATTAATTGGAATTTCACCGACAATTTTATTTTTAAATTTTAATGTTAAATTATTATCACTAGTTGTTTTACCTATAACTACAAAATCTAAATCCCATTTATCAAATATTTTTTTTGCATCTTTTTCTTTTTTGTCTTCTAGTATTATTAACATTCTCTCTTGACTTTCTGACAGCATCATTTCATAGGGCGTCATGTTTTCTTCTCGACATGGAACTTTATCCAAATCAAGCTCCATTCCCAGTTCACCTTTTGAAGCCATTTCAACACTTGAAGAAGTTAATCCTGCAGCTCCCATGTCCTGTATTGAAATAATTGAACTATCTTTCATTAACTCAAGACAAGCTTCCATTAAAAGTTTTTCAGTAAAAGGGTCGCCAACTTGAACTGTTGGTCTTTTATCTGCTGAGTTTTCATCAAACTCAGCAGAAGCCATAGAGGCCCCATGAATACCATCTCTGCCAGTTTTAGACCCCACATAAACTACAGACTTGTTTATGCCTTTTGCTTTTGAGTAAAAAATTTTATTTTTATTCGCGTGGCCTACAGCCATAGCATTAACTAAAATATTTTCATTGTATGTGGTGTTAAATTTAGTTTCACCAGCAACAGTAGGTATACCAATACAATTTCCATACCCGCCGATTCCCGAAACCACTCCATTAAGAAGAGCTTTTGTTTTAGGGTGTTCTGGTGATCCGAAATGTATAGAGTTTAGAAGTGCAATTGGTCTCGCGCCCATAGTAAAAACATCTCTTAAAATACCACCAACACCAGTCGCTGCACCTTGGTATGGTTCAATATAAGATGGGTGATTGTGGCTTTCAATTTTAAAAATAATTGCATCATCATCACCAATATCTATTACACCAGCGTTTTCACCTGGTCCTTGAATTACATGTTTTCCTTTGGTAGGTAGATTTTTTAAATGAATTCTTGAAGATTTATAAGAACAGTGCTCGTTCCACATAGCTGAAAAGATTCCAAGCTCTAATAAATTAGGCTCTCTACCCAGAAGCTCTTTAATTTTGGAAAATTCTTCGGATTTTAAACCATGTTTTTCAACAACAGTGCTTGTGATTTTCATTATAATTAATTAAGTAAACTATTAAACAAATTTGCTCCATCATCATTAGATATAATTTTATCGAGCATTCTTTCAGGATGAGGCATCATACCTAAAATATTTTTTTTTTCATTAAAAATCCCTGCGATATTATTCAGCGAGCCATTAGGATTGTTTTCTTCGTTAACATCTCCATTTTCGTTACAATATTTAAATGGTATTAAATTTTTATCCTCTAATTCTTTAAGATGCTCCTTATTTGTGAAATAATTTCCTTCGTTGTGAGCAATATTTAATCTTAAAATTTGATCTTCTTTATATTTATTGCAAAACTTATTGTCTGTATTAGTTACTTTGACCCGAACATCCTTGCCAAGAAATTTTAAACTCTTATTTCTCAGTAGAACACCTTTTAATAAACCAGTTTCAGTTAAGATTTGAAAGCCATTGCAAATCCCTAAAACTAAACAGCCACTATTAGCAGCTTTAATTACTTCATTTAAAATATTAGATTTTCCTGCTATCGCACCTGATCTAAGATAATCTCCAAAAGAAAAACCACCAGGAACAATAATCAAATCAGATTTTGGTAAGTCAGTATCTTTATGCCAGACCATTTTATTGTTAAATTTAAGTTTTTCTAGCGCAACAGCTATGTCTCGGTCGCAGTTGGAGCCTGGAAATACAATTACAGATGAATTCATTTATTCAATTTTGAAATTTCATAATCTTCAATAATTAAGTTAACTAAAAGCTTTTTACACATTTCTTCAATTTTATTTTTTGCTTTTACTATATCGTTCTCATTAATTTCAATTTCAAAATATTTACCCTGTCTTAAATTCACAAGTGTATCCATACCCAGGTTGTTCAAAGTTTGTTGAACAACTTTACCTTGAGGATCAAGAACATCTTTTTTTAAAGTAACTTTTACTGAGAATTTCAATTTATTTCTTCTTGAATTTAATAGATGCTGTTTTACCAAAATTAACTTCACTGATATTAGTTTCTTCAGGCATGATACCCAGTCTTCTTGCTACCTCTTGATATGCCTCAATAATATTTCCTAAATCTTTTCTGAATCGATCTTTATCTAATTTTTTTTCTGTCTTTAGATCCCATAATCTGCAGGTATCTGGACTGATCTCGTCAGCTAGTATTATCTCATTGATTTCTTTGTTTTCATTCCAAATTCTTCCGTATTCAATTTTAAAATCAACTAATTTTATGCCCACACCTCTAAAAAAACCCTGAAGCAGGTCATTAATTCTTAAAGACATTTTATCTATAATTTTAATCTCTTTTTTTGTGGCCCACTCAAACGAATGTATGTGTTCTTTAGTAATAATAGGATCGCTCAACTCATCATTTTTTAAATAATATTCAAGTAATGGTTCTTCTAAAATAGTTCCCTCAGAAATTCCCAATCTTTTGGTTAACGAACCAGTTGCAACATTTCTAACAATAAACTCAATAGGTAAAATCTCTACTTTCCTAATGAGCTGTTCTCTCATGTTTAATCTTTTTACAAGGTGTGTTTTAATTCCACATTGACTCAATGAGTTAAAAAGATATTCAGATATTCTGTTGTTCAAAACTCCTTTGCCTTCAATATTTGCTTTTTTTAAAGCATTAAAAGCTGTAGCATCATCCTTAAAGTGCTGAATAACTAAATTTTTTTCATTTGTATCGTAAATGATTTTAGCTTTACCTTCGTATAATTTTTTACCTTTATTCATAGAGTCTATTTTTTTAAATTTCTTTTAAAAATTACATTAATTCTTTTCGTATGATAACTGAAATCAAAAAGCTTTTTTAGTTTATTAACAGGAAGTTTTTTGTTAATTTGGGAATCGTTAGCTAAATTTTGAAAAAATGAAGTTCCTTTGTCCCATGAATTCATAGCATGTTTTTGAACTAAGCCGTAAGCTTGTTCTCTAGTAAATCCAACCGTGGTTAGTTCTATTAAAACTCGTTGAGAAAAAAAAAGTCCATTTGTTAAATTTAAATTTTTGAGCATATTTTTTGGATAAATATTTAAATTTTTAACAACACCATTTAATCTTACTAAGGCAAAATCTAAAGTAGCTGTAGCATCAGGACCTATACTTCTTTCAACTGCCGAATGTGAAATGTCTCTTTCATGCCAAAGTGCGACGTTTTCCAAAGCCGGTATTACGCTGGATCGTACTATTCTAGCAAGACCAGTTAAGTTTTCACTTAAAATAGGATTCTTTTTATGAGGCATTGCTGAAGACCCTTTTTGTTTTTTACCAAAGAATTCCTCAACTTCTAGAACTTCAGTTCTTTGTAAATGCCTAATTTCAGTAGCAAACCTTTCAATTGAGCTAGCTATAATCCCAAGTGTAGAAAAAAACTGTGCATGTCTGTCTCTTGGTATTACTTGAGTGGAAATAGGTTCAACCTTTAATTTAAGTTTTTTTGCAACATAATTTTCAATACGAGGATCTATATTAGCAAATGTTCCAACAGCTCCTGATATAGCACAAGTAGAAATTTCATTAATTGAGTCCTCGAGTCTTTTTTTATTTCTTAAAAACTCCTGATAAAAAGTTAACATCTTTAATCCAAAAGTTATTGGCTCCGCGTGTATTCCGTGGCTTCTACCAATACATAATGTCTTTTTATATTTAACGGCTTGCTTTCTTATTGAAGCTAGTAAAATTTCAATATCATTTAATATTATTTTTCCCGATTCTTTTAGTTGAAGATTAAAACAAGTATCAAGAACATCAGATGACGTCATTCCTTTGTGGAGAAATCTTGCTTCTTTTCCGACTTTCTCCGTTATCGATGTTAAAAAAGCAATAACATCATGTTTAACAGACTCCTCTATTTTTAAAATTCTAGCTACATTTATTTTCGCTTTCGATTTTACTTTTTTTACTACACCTTTAGGAATAATATTTAATTTTTCCATTGCTTCAGCAGCAGCAAGCTCAATTTCCAGCCAAATTTTATATTTATTTTTATCGGCCCAAATATCTCTTAGTTCTTTTCGTGAATATCTATCAATCATTATGAGTTTATCTATGTTTTTTAATTACAAACTAAGTCTTTTTTTCCAGGCATTAAAAAATTTTATTTTTGTACAAAGCATATCAATATTAATTTTTTTTTGTTTTATTAAGTTTATTGCTCTTTCATTCTTCACCCTTCTACCATGAAGTTCTGGTGAAACTAAACATATTTTATATTTATATTTTCGTAGAAGTTTGTAGATTTTTACATCTAGAGGAATTTTTTTAAAACAATCAAGCCAAACCCAATCAACCATATATCTAAAGTTTTTAATTGTTTCTATGCTTTCTAAATCAGAAAATCTTAATGCAATATTTTTCTCTTTCTTTTTTATTAAATTGACTATCATAGGAAAAGAACTGTCTAAAAAAAAATATTTTTTTATTTTGTAAAATTTTAAAATTTTTAAGACCTTGTATTCAATACCTTCACTCTTGATATTTAATATTAAAAACTTATGATGGTAAAAACTTAAAAAAGTAGAAAATTTTAGACCTTTTTTAAATGGATCGTGCTGAATAATAATCTCCTCATTATGATCCCGTAAATCAATTTCAACACCATTATATTTAGGTATTTTTTTAAGTTGTTTTATTGTATTGATTCTATGACAGGAAAATATCATGGCAGTTTTATCATTAATAATACCATGTTTTAATGAAGAAAAAAATATTAAAAGACTTTTTTCAAGCATATCCAAATTAGGAAATAAACTTTATATTGAAGTTGTTATTGTCAATAATGGATCCACTGATAATTCCAAGAAGATTATAGAACAAAATAAAAAAAAAATTAAAAATTTAAAAGTAGTTACTATAAAAAAAAATATTGGGTTTGGCCACGGTATTAAACAAGGAATATCTAAATCTACAAGTGATATAATTTGCTATACGCACGGTGATTTACAAATTGATCAAAACAACGTTTTACGAGCATACAAAATTTTTAAAAAAATAAATTCTAAAAAAATACTAGTTAAAGGGAGAAGGGCAGGTAGAAATTTTTTTGATATATTTTTTACTTTCCTTATGGGCGTAATTAATTCAATTTTATTTCAAAAAATTCTTTACGATATACACGCACAACCTAATTTATTTTCAAAGAAACTAATACGAAATATAAATTTACTTCCAAACGATATGAGCATCGATCTTTTTATTTTTTTAAAAGTAAAGTTTTCTGGCCATCAAATTGTTAGATTTAAAGTTAATTTTTTAAAAAGACAATTTGGCATCGGTTCTAACGATAGCTTATTAAAAAAATTAAAATACTCTTTACTTTCTTTATTCTCTTCGTTAAAAATATTTTTAGACTCTAATTATAAATGAAAAATTTTCTAACTAACAATATATATCCTTTTTTTTTATTTATTTTTTTTTTCATCTATTTTTTTCTTTGGACTAAGTTAAATTTAGGAAATATCAAAATTAATAACAATAGTTTGGAAGCAGCGATAGAGCTAACTAATTACAAGCCATATCTCAGCTATCATATAAATAATTTAATAAATTCTGAATCTATAAAAAATTTTATGGGATACGTTTTATTTCCTTCTTTAACCTCAGTAGCAATTTTTTCTATTTTCAAGAAAATTTTATCAAATGATATTTGGTCTCTTTCACTAACCTTACTCTCTATTACTTCTACTGAAAATTTTCCATTCATAAAATTTATAGGATCTTTCTTTAGCAGTACCGACATAGTGAGCAGCGCCAATTTTCATGAAAATTTTGAAATTATGGGGTTCCCCATACCATCAGTGTCTATTTTTATATTTTGTTTAATTTTTTACTCATGCTTAAACACAATAAGATTAAGTGTAATTAAGATATTTACTATAACTTTTTTATGGTCACTAATGATTCACATTCACCCCGTAGATGGTTTTATTGGTAATTGTTTTTGGCTATTTTTGCTTTCAATACTTTATATTCAAAACAGAACTACTTTGTCTAAAAAAAATATTTTCTTCATATTTTTGATATATGTAATTAATATTTTTATTATTCTGAGCCAACTAGATTTTCAATCTTTAAAGATTAATTCTCCACAAACTATATCGTTTTATCATATATTTTTTTATTTTATTTCTCCCTCGTTATTCATGACCCTTTGTTTTTATTCGTTAAAAATAGATTTTTATGAATTTTTCCAAAAGTTTTTAAATGTATATTTATTAATGTTTGTTGAAATTTTTTTTATTATTTTATCTTTGTACGGTCTTGGTTTTGAGTTGCAAATGTTAGAGAACAGAATTTCAATGTTTCTTCTTCATTATCTGTATTACCTACCGCCAATTTATTATTTATGTAAAGATGAAATATTTTATATAAACAATACAAACAAAGGTACTGCAAGCGGCATGACTTCTATTATTTTGTATTACTGTTTTAATAAATATAAAAATATATATTTAATGCTCTTTGTTGTTTTAATATTTTTATATTTAGGACTTTCTTTAAATATTTCATGATAAATTTATCTTTAAAGTATAAAAAAAAAAACAATCTAGCTTTAGAAAGCAATATAATTTCTAAGATTAATAAGAACGACATACTTATCAAAGTACACAGTTGTGGCATATGTGGCAGTGATCTTAAGATATTAAAAGGAGGCAGTAATAGAGTTAAAAAAAATGTGGTATTAGGACATGAAATTTCAGGTGAAATTATTTACAGCAGTGCTAATAAAAAATTTAAAAAAGGTCAAAATATTATTTTAGGAGCCGACATTCCAAACAAAAAAAATAAAGACTTTGCATTTGGTCACGAAATTGACGGGGGTTTTCAAAAATACTTAACTGTAAAACATGAAATTTTACAAGCCTCTCCATATTATTTGACAAGTAAAAAAATTGATCATGAAGTAACTTGTTTAACCGAACCCCTTGCTTGTTGTATTAACGGAATTGAAAAAATTAATCTTAAGCCTAATGAAAATGTAATTATTTTTGGAGCTGGTTCTATCGGTAACATGATATCAAAGCTTTGCATACTAAAAGGTAGTAAAAATGTTTTTTTAGTAGATACCAACATTTCTAAAACTAAAAATCAAAATAAACTAAAAAAAATTCATAAGTTAAGTTTTAAAAACTATAAACAAAAAATTTTTTCAATACTGAAAAATAAAAATACAATTAAATATTGTTTTGTCGCTTGTAGTTCACCTTTAGCACAAAATGAAGCGCTTAAGATTACCTCTAAAAATGGTTCTGTTAATTTTTTTGCTGGGTTGCGAAGACAGAAAGGAAAGGACCCAATAGTCGAACTGAATACTAATCTGATCCACTACAAACAGTTAAAAATTGTAGGCTCCCATGGCTCAGAGAAAAAACATATTATTAAAGCTGCTCAACTAATTATAAATAAAAAAATTTTGTTAAAAGACATAATTTCTCATGTTTATTCGCTAAAGCAAGCAAATGAAGCATTTAAAAGATTGAAGTCTGGAAACTGCACGAAAATAATTATAAAACCCTAATATGCATAAAAATATTAAATTATCCGCTTCCCTAATGTGTGCTGACTGGCTTGATTTAAAAAATCAGATAAAAGAACTTGAGGGAAATAATATAGATTATGTGCACTACGATGTTATAGACGGAAGGTATGCCCCAGATTTTACAATGGGTTCTTCAATAATCGATGTTGTAAAAAATTCTACAAAACTACCTGGTCACTATCATCTTATGGTTGAGGAACCTATGCGAATTTTCGAAAGGTTTAATTTAAACAAAAATGACATTTTTACAATTCATCAAGAGACTTCAAAAAATCTTCATAGAGATATAATTGAAGTTAAAAAAAAAGCTTCAGTCGCGTTAGCTCTTTCACCTGCGACTCCCTTGGAGCACATGGAATATGTTCTAGAAGATATAGAAAATATTTTATTATTAACTGTTAATCCTGGATTTATGTCTCAAAAAATGATTCCACAGATTGTTAGAAAAATAGACAGAGCAAGAAACATGATTGACAAAATGAATTTAAATATTTCAATCACAGTAGATGGAAATGTTAATAAAGACACAATTCCTGATTTTCTAAAAGCAGGAGCTGAGATACTAGTACTTGGCTCAAGCGGATTATTTGTGAAAAACCAGTCAATTAAAAAATCTGTAGATGAAATTCACGAAGCGATAGACAAAGTTTTATAAATGAAAAGTGAAATTAAACTTAGCATTAACACAGGTTTTGCAGTAAATAGATTTACTGAAATCGAAGAACTAGCAAGTTTTTGTAGCAAGTATTTAAAAATTAGTTATGTTCAACCAACATCTGACTGGTTAAATCTAAACACTTCAAGAAAGTTATCTCTAAGACATATTAAAAAAGTTAATAAAGTTTTTTCTAAACACAAGTTAAAAGTAAACAGTGTTTTCACAGGTGCTTTCACAAGATTAAATCATTTGGCTCATCCGGATAAATCGTATCAAGAATATTGGATAAATTGGTTTAAAGATTATTTAGATGCATCTGTAGATTTAGGTGCAAAGTATGTTGGTAGCCATCTGGGAATTTTGACTTATAAAGACAATAATTCCAAAAAAAGAAATTCGATTTTGTCTAATAGAGTCATAAAAAACTGGACTATAATTTCTGAATATGCAAAAAAAAAAGGAATTAAAGCATTAATCTGGGAGCCAATGTCAATATCTAGAGAATTTGGTGACACTATATCTGAGTGTAAATATATACAAAAAAAACTTGTAAAAAAATCTAAGATTGATTTTAAAATATGCTTAGATGTAGGACACGGTAATCTAAACTCAAAAAATAAAGATGATTTTAATCCTTATGCATGGATAAAAGAATTTTCTAGTGAGAGTCCTGTAATACATTTAAAGCAAGTAATAAAAAATAATTTTGCCCATTTACCATTTACAAAAACAAATAATGCAAAAGGGTTAATAAAAGCCCCTAAAGTCCTCGAGATACTAAATAAAGATAATATGGACGATAGAGAATTAGCTTTCGAGCTTTCATTTAAGGAAAGGGATCCAATCGATAAAAATTTGAAAAAGGATGTTCTTGCTTCAGTAAACTACTGGAAAAAATACTTAAATAAAAGTCACTAATAATGGATGTTTTAATAACCCTAGCCGGTAAATCCAAAAGGTTTTATAATGCAGGTTACAAGAAACCGAAATTTTTATTACCTATTTTAAATTCTACGATTATTTCTGAAATTGTAAAAAAATTTGATGATAGTGATAAATTTCATTTTGTCTTAACAAGAGAACAGGTAAAAAAAAATAAATCCTTAGTTAATTATTTAAAAAAATTAACCAAAAATACTTTTATAAATATTATTGATTCTCATGACTTGGGACCAGTACATTCTGCACTTCAAGTTAAATCAATAAAAGATAACTCTCCGGTAATACTATCATACTGTGATTTTTTAATTAATTGGGACTATAAAAAATTTAAAAGAGAAATTTATGGTCATGATGGTGCTATAGTTTCATTCAAAGGATTTCATCCTAGTTCATTTTCCGGAACTCTATATTGCTACCTAAAAGTTAAGGGAAACTTTATTACCGATCTTAGAGAAAAAAAGTCATTTACTAAAAAACCTCACGAAGAATATGCGTCGGCGGGGGTATATTATTTTAAAGATTTCAGTTTTTTTAAACAACATGGCCTCAAAGCACTAAAAAATAAAAAATTTATTAAAAAATATAAAGAGATTTACGCATCTTTACCTTATACTTATTTAGTTGGTAATAATTCAAAAATACTAAACTTTGTAGCTGAACATTTTGTTTCTCTTGGCACACCAAAAGATTATGAGGAATTTAAATATTGGTTAAATTTTTTTACAAATAATGATTAAAAACAAATATAACTTTGTTGAAAATATTATAATTCCGATGGCAGGTCACGGGTCTAGGTTTAAAGATAATAATTTTAATACTATTAAGCCGTTAATTCAAGTAGATCATGAATGTATTTTAGAAAAATCTATGTCCCATTTGCCAAATTCTAAAAATAAAATAATAATTTTAAAGAAAGATTTATTTAATAAATATTCAAACTTGAGAAGTTTAATATTTAAAAAAAAATTTAATGAACTACTTTTAAAAAACAACACACTAGGTCAAGCTGACACTTGTTATAAAAGTAAAGATATTATTAATTTAGAAGAAGATGTTCTAATTCATTCTTGTGATTATATTCTAAGATATTCAAAAAATGAATTTTTTGAACTAAAAAAAAAGTACGATGTCATTATTTTTACATTTAAATTGAGATCAAAAATTATTAAAAATTACTCTGATTTTGCATATTGCTTAATTAAGAATAATAAAACTGTAGGCAATATTATTGAAAAAAAAACTATTAGTAACGATCCAACAAAAGATCAAATGGCCGTAGGTACTTTTTGGTTTAAAAAAGCTGAGAATTTTTTTAAATCCTGCGAACAAGCAAAAAAACAAAAGAATTTTATTAAAAAAGAACTCTATATTGCTAACAACATAAACAATCTAATTAAAAATAAATTAAAAGTTGGCTATTTAGAAGTAGATTTTTGGAATAATCTTGGTGATGTTTATAATTTTTATACTTATATTTACTGGAAAAGTTTTTTTTCAGAGGCTGGGTATATAAATACATGATAGCGCTATCTTTAATCAAAAATAAAGAATTAAAAATAATAGAAAAAAAAATTGAAACAAAGCTACACCCATTAAGCTGCAGAATAGAAATTTTATATTCAGGTATTTGTGCATCTGACATACCAAGAGCTTTTGATAGTATGGCTTATTCATATCCGTTAATTATGGGCCACGAGTTTGTTGGCAGAATCATTCAAGTAGGAAAATCAGTTAATAGATTATCTGTCGACGACATAGTTTCTGCTTATCCTTTAATACCTGAACATATTCACAATCCAAATAAAAAAAAATGTTTTCATTGTGAAGATGAAAATTATAATCTTTGCAACAACTATTCATATTACGGATCACGAACAGACGGTTCTTTTTGTCAGATTTTAGATGTATTTCAGTGGAACATTCATAAAATACAAAAAAAAATTAATTATAATATTTGTTCTTTGATTGAACCTACTGCTGTGGCTTTTAATATAATAGATAAAATTCCAAGAAACTTATCTAAAAAAGCAAAAATTCTTTTAATAGGATCTGGTTTCATAGGGCAGATATTAGCTCGTATATTAAAAAGTAAATTTAAACACTTAAATTTAGTAGCATTAGACAGAAATTTATTTAAACTAAAAACAATTAAAAAATACTCATCTAGTCAATTAACTTTTGAAAATTTAAACACGTCAGAAGATAAAAAAATTATATCCTCACTCTCTGAAAAATTTGATGTTGTTATAGAAAATACTGGGAATAATAAAAATTTTGTAAGCTCAGTTAATTTTGCCAAAAAATCTGGAGTTGTCATTTATGCGGGTAATCCCAGCAATGATGCAATATTTATCAAGAAAGAAATAAGCACTATATTGCGAAAAGAATTAATTATTAGAGGTGTTTGGAATTCTTCATTTAAAAAAAAATTAAATAATTGGGATAGTGCAGAGTTTTTTTTAAGTAAATCTAAAAATAGCTCCATAGAAGAACTTATTACTCACACTTCTAATTTAGAGAATGCTAAAGATTTATTTCAAAATATACATTTAGCTAAAAGTAAAAGAAAAAAATTTAATTACATTAAAGGTTTAATTAAAATTTTTTAATATGCTTAGTAAGATTAAAATTAATGAAAATTATCAACAAATTTTAAAATTTTTAATAACCGGTGTTTTTGGGAATATACTTAACTATCTAATCTTTCTTTTTTTTTTTAAAACACTTAATTTTAACTACCTAATTGCTGGTATAATTGGTTTTTTGTCTCCAAATCCAGTTTTATTTATTATAAATAGAAATTGGACCTTTAAGTCAAAGACAGGTTACAACAAGATGTATTTAATGTTTATAATTAGCGGCATATGTTTATGCTTACATATTGTAGCTCAATATTTTGCTCATGAATTATTGCACGTTCCTAAGATTTTTTCACAACTTTTTGGTCAAGCCTCTGCAGCAGTACTAAACTTTTTATTTCTTAAATTTTATCTTTTTAAAAAATAAATATTAAATATTTTTATAATTTAATATTTTGTACATTATGTTTTGCAAAGCTCATAACACTAGCTTGGGGACTTTCTCCCGTATTTCCAGGGAGAATGCTCGCATCATTTACAAAAATATTAGAGAAATTTTTAATTTTTCCCTCTGTGGTAGTCATAGTATTAGATTCTGGGCCAGATCTTAAACTACTCATTCCATGAACTGACACTAGGTGTAATTTTTTAATATCTAATTTATTAATTAAGTCATTAGAATTATTTAAATTATTAACAGGTAAAGAGTTTTCTATAGGAAATAGAATAAATTCAGCATCTGCGCTTAGAAAAAAATTTGTGAGTCTTTTCATGGCACGTTGAATTTGAGTAAAGTCTTCTCTATTATAATTATAGTCAACAAATGGAGAGCCTAAAAAATTTTTAACTTGTCCGTATGATTTTGATTGAAATTGATAGACATACATAGCGTAATTTTCAAAACTATTGTAAATATCGCTTTTAATTTTATCGTTAAAATGGCTAGCTGTGGCTAACAAGTAAGGAATCTCAGAATTTGCTGACGAAAGTAACACTCCTTCCTTCTCAAACTCTCTTAAGAAAAAAATACTTACAGGGTCATTAGCGTTAAAATTTGTAGATAAGTTTTTATTAATTTTATTCTTAAATTTAACAATTACTTTAAAATTTGTATGAAATTCAAAATTATTTTGATTTTTTTGATATTTAATAATTTTGTTTTTAATAAGTAGGTGAGGGCTATTAATTGGGCCACAATTAATAAAAAGATTTTTAAATTTAATTTTTTTTAATTTATTATTTAATTTATCTTTCACAGTTAGCATATGAGCTATTGAGCCCTTAGTTTGTATCTTGACAACTTCACAATCATGAATAATATTAATATTATTTTCATGAATTTTTTTATGATATGTTTGGTTCATATTCTGTTTAGAGTTAACTTCACCCAATCCATCAGAAAATCTTTCACATTTTTCTACACTCCAATTTAATTGATTGGATCTCTCAAGAATAAATTGTGAATCTAAGTCTTTAGTAGAAACCTTTTCGGTAGAAATTTTTATTTCATTCTTTATTTCATTGTAATATTTTTGAAAATCAGCATAAGAAATATTTGTTCTTTTATTTTTTATCCAGCCTTCAAATATCCACTCTGGCGTATTTGAAAAATATCCAGCATTTACGTAAGTTGATCCGCCCACACAAGATCCTTGGCCATAGCCTATTAGTGGCCCTCCATTAAAAGAAATCATTGGTGTGGCTCCATTATTTTTATAAAGTCTTACTATCGCTTTTCCAATATTTGATTTATCTATACTGTCTGGGTTTGGACCCTCCTCCAAGATTAATGATTTTTTATTTTTCTTTAATAGTTCAAAAGCAGTTGTCGAACCACCGGCACCTGAACCAATTATTACATTTTCAACATCAATTAAGGTTTCTTTATAATTATCTAAGTTTTTAAGAGCCACTATTATTCTGTATGTAACAATAGATTTGCCACTATAAAATTTTGTATATTTTTAACTAAGGGAATTTTTTTAATCAATAGATTGACGTCATAAAAAAAATTTATTTTAAGTTTAAAAAAAAATAAAAAAATATAAAAAAAATTTACTACGAACACTAGCATTAAATAATTTATAATTAAAAACTTTAAAAAATAATTAAAATTTTGAAATGAAATACCAAAATTATTTATAGTTTTATTAACAATTTCACGATTAGAACAAATATTGTAAATTTGTTTTCCAAAAACAACTAGTAAAATTTTATTCATTAAATTCATAATTTAATTTAGCTCAAATATTTCATAATTACTAGTATTGTAAATTTTTTTATAATTACGAAAATTATTCTCACCATCAATAAATTTTTTCTCAACTGGACCAATAATTATATATTCAGGTAATGAATATTCTGAGTGGTAATTATTCTTTAAACTAACCTGAGAATAATAAATATTTTTACCAGTACGATTTTTCTCTGGAACGACAAGTTTCTCAGGAAAAAACTTTCCTCTTTTTTTGTAAGACAAGCTACCCTTGTCTGTGTAAAAATAAGAGTGAAAGAAATATTGACATAAAGATATTAAACTTTTTTGACTATCATCAAATGTACATCCTTTATTTAAAAAATTCTCAAATTTATCATTTAGTTTTAAAATGATTTTAGCATTTTCAATTCCCTTAACAGTTGAACTCATACTTGTTGGGCTTACAGTTTTCAAAGAAATAATATAATTATATCTTCCCGTTAAAACTGGAATTGTGTTTATAAGAAATGGATCTAAAGTTAATAAAGTAGAATAACTAGGTGTTTCTTTTTTTATCCAGTTAATTATTTCTCTGTATTCATTTGAGTGTAAATCTTTCTTTAAATCTGTTTCTTTTAATTGAAAGTTTCCAACTGTAAGAAGAAAAAAAATGGAGAGAGAAGCAAAACTTGTAAAAGATAAAGTTCTAAGTATTTTTACTATTCTTCCACCTTTTAAGTTCATAATAATATTTAAAATCATTATTAAGAATAAAATTTTTGAGAAATGATAATTTAAAATAAAATGTTGTGGTTCGGGTACAACTAAAAAATGATAGGTAAAATAATAAAAAAATATCAATAAGATCAATTGGCTTATAATTAAAGGAACTAAATTTTTGTATAAACTGCCAAAAAATCTAGATATCAAAACTGATATAAGTACAATTATTAAAGATTTAAACAAATACCCATCAATAGGAAAATTTTGTGTTTTAGTAAAATATAAAGACATTAAAAGATCATCTTTAAACTCTTGTAGTAATATAGTTACAACTAACGGCAAAGCTAAGATGAAAGATACTAATCCTGAAATAAACAAGTCACGTTTACTTTTCAAACCATAGATCCACGCATACAGAAACAGACATAAAGTTATAAATCCAAGAGCTACAAAACTATGAACGTAGCTGTAAGCTGATATTGTCATAGAGAATATCAAGAGATACTTATAATCTTTATCTTCTAAAATTTTAAAAAGACTTAATAAACCAAAAAAATAAATCGGAAGAGAAAATTGACCAGCTGGGTATTTTATTGCTAAGTACGAAAGATGATTTCCTCCATCTTCCCAAATATTACTATTAAGTGTAAAATAATTTAAAACATCTGTTAGAGCAAAGAGCGGGTTATATATAAACACAGCACCAATAAGACTTATATAAAAAGACTTAAAAATAGCTTTTAACAAAAAAAATGAAACCAGGTATCCTACAAATGGAAAAATAAAATTTTTTAGATGAAAAAATTTTTCTACCCCTCCTAAAACATACGAACAAAATCCACCAAAAATATAAGCTATAGATTGATAGTTAACAGAAGAATTTCCATTAAGACTTGTTGGATTCTTAAAATTCAAATGACCGTATTTAAAAAAATCATAATACCTTCGTATATGGCCTCCATAGGTCAGCTCATCTCTGTTGGCATTATTTCTTCCATCGTGAAATGTAAAATACGATAATTTTTCACTTGAATTAAAATTTTGTACAAAGTCGGGGTAAAAATACAAACAACCGTGTAAAAATGAAATTATAAAAACTAAAAAAAAATGAAAATTTCTATCTTCAAAAATTTTACTAAAGATTCCCTTATGCATAAAAAATTTTTATTACCTTAAGATGTTTCAATTTTTTTTTGACTATCTGGTAACGTAAAAATTTCGTAACCTATCTCAGTAATACCTACGGTATGTTCAAATTGAGCAGAGAGATTTTTGTCCTTAGTGACTGCTGTCCAACCATCGTTTAACATTTTAGCTTGAAAACTTCCTTCATTAATCATTGGTTCTATTGTAAATATCATCCCAGTTCTAAGTTTGGGTCCAACTCCTTTTCTACCATAATGTAAAATATTAGGCTCTTTATGAAAAACCTTTCCAATGCCATGCCCACAAAAATCTCTTACGACTGAAAAACCTTTTTCTTCAACATATGTTTGTATAGTGGAGCCAATATCTCCTAATGTAACATCTTTATTTAAAATTTTTATAGCCTTCATCATTGAATTATACGTTACTTCAATCAGTTTTTTTGCTTTAACTGAAACCGTTCCTACATTAAACATTTTGCTTGTGTCACCGTGCCAACTATTTTTATAAGCAGTGACATCAACATTTACGATATCACCCTCAACTAAAATTTTATCTCCAGGTATGCCATGACAAATAACATGATTAACAGAAGTGCAACATGATTTGGGAAAACCTCTATAAAAGAGTGGAGCGGAATAAGCTTTATTATCGTTTATATATTCGTAACACAAACTATCAATTTGATTTGTTGTAACACCAGGTTTGATTATTTTTTCCACTTGCACCAAAGCACCAGCCGCAATTTTACCTGCGACCCTAGTTAATTCAAATGCTTCTTGGATATCTTTATTCATTAATTTGAAATTCAATTTTATTATTAAGTATTATTCTTTTTGACAAAAATTTACAATCGTAACAAAGAATTTTTACATTGTGTTTAATGGCTTTTATTAATGTTTTTGAATATTCTGGGTCTATGTCTTTTGCAATTTTAAATTTATTACAGTCATCTCTTTGAATTACAAATAAAAGGTAAGCCTTAAAACCTTTTTTTGTAGCATTAATAAGTTCGTTTAAATGCTTAGTACCTCTAGAAGTTACTGAGTCAGGAAACTCTGCAATTGATGACTTTCTTTTTAAAGTTACATTTTTAACCTCAAGAAAAGATTTTGAATTAGCTTCTTCTAAAAAAAAATCAAATCTTGTATTGCTACCAAACACTTGCTCACTCTTAATTTTTATTTTTTTGCTAAATTCTTTGATTAAATTGTTTTCCAATGCATCCTTAACAATTTTATTTGTTAAGTGGGTGTTCACACCAACTTTAGAGCCATCCTCATCAATTATCTGTAAGGTATATTTTAATTTTCTTTTTTTATTTGTCGCTTCTGTAATCCAAACTTTACTATTTTTTTTTAAAAGACCCATCATCGAACCCGAATTTGGACAGTGAGCAGTTAAAACTTTATTTCCCACTTTAACATCAATAAAAAAACGTTTATATCTTTTTACTAATAGGCCTGATATTAATTTATTTTCAAATTGCATAAAATTTTAAAAATGAAAAAAGTTAAAAAAAAAA
>MDTF01006801.1_pt1 | contig 23414 bp, 17 predicted proteins | sample 811191 | NCBI WGS metagenome assembly MDTF01 (sample SAMN05326649, study PRJNA326480) | marine metagenome | isolation source: seawater | place: Southern Ocean | collected 2011
CCCCTCGGAGCCATTGTTGCGTGCAACCTCAACTGTTGCGCTACCACCCTCTTCAACCAAATAACTTTGGGCATCAAAACTAACATTACCCTCGGCTGTCTGAAGCGTATTATCACGAACAATGTAGAGCCCACTGCTAATATCACTAATCAAAACAATACCACTGGGCAAGTAAGGATATACCCCCCAAGCACCATTAAACGACGTATTGTCAGACATCGGAAAAGTATCAAAAAATCCTATTTCCTTTGGAACGGACGTGTCCGAAATATCCAGAACAGTCATCCCTCGCGTGTAATTGGACATGTAGTAGCGATTGCCGCGCACAAAGCCATTGTGGTCAATCGCCCCAGTAGGTCCAGTCCAAGTTGATAAAAGAGAAGGCGCTCTTAGGTCTGACATTTCAAATAACCGAACTGTGGTGTTAAGCCCATAATCCATCTCATCTAATTCGTCATGGACAAGCACAACCTGCTTATCCTCTGTGTACCAGCCTGAATGGACGTAAGAGACATTTTGATAAGAGGTAGTACTTAATCGCGTAGGAGAGCTGTTTTGCGTTTTATCCCAGATCTGGAAGTTGTCTTCATTGAAATCAAAGAAAACCTCACAGTGAGGTCCACCCGAAACGCATTGAGTATCCTTACGATCATCCGTCAACACCATAGAGCTGACATCATGAGTATAGTTAGAACGCGAAGAGGAGCTATTTTGATAGATCGAGACCGGTGACTGAGGGTTATCTAAGTTATAGGTATTAAATGAGCCTCCCTTTCGGTTTGAACCTGCAATATGTAGGTAAGGGTCAACCCCATTTAGCGCTACCCCTAGCGAGTAATCAACATTACTTAAATAAACATTATGCGCACTGATATCACTTGAATCTGAACCGGCAACAGAAATTGCCTCAGGCAGGGAGCGTAGGTCTATGATCATGGTCCCAACAGACGCGCTATCGGCAGTCACATAGGCGTAACTCTCCCATCGTGCGCTTTGAACGTTAAAGTGTTGATAAACTTTGATATCACGCCAAGAGGTTGACTGGCTCGAAACACTTCCCACCATACGGGGCGACTCTGGGTTAGTTACCTCAACGACGCCAACGCCATTCCGCAGGCCCAAGATCGCGTATTCTCGGCCATCATTTACATCATAAAAGCCCCAAACATCGTTGGCAGCACTAGGATTAGTTGAAAAACTCGACAGCGGAACATGTGACAACAAGTCCATGTTTTCACAGGCGTGATCTCCAGCAAAACCATTTTCACAGTTGGTTGCTGCCTTGGCCTCTTTTAATCGCTCATAAACCTGCATTTTTTCGCGAATGTCTTGAGTTTTTTCGATATCCAAGCCTTTCGCGTCAACAATGACGGTAAAGCCTTTGCTGGCTAATTTGTCGGCGAATTCGAGTGGCACCCCGGTTAGGCGTGTAATGTTATTGGGATCCGCTGTAGCGAAAGCAGATGCTTCACTGTACAAGCCTTTTACAGGAACTAGATCACTGAGAAGATAAAACAGCGTATCGACATCTTCGACCTTATAGTTACCCGCAGCCATCCGGATAGTGTCACCCTTGTTAGACTGTAATCCAGCATAGTTAACGGTTTTGCACGGCTGTGCAGCGTCATCGCACTTGCCATTATCAATACCAGTGGGAGAGACAAATCGAGCCTTGTCATGGTCTGCATGGCTCATGACTAAAGAGGAATAAGACGTCAGTGCCAAGACTGTAACCACCAATAACAAACTGTCTTTAATTGCCGCTATCGGCCTATAATTTATATGCATTCTTATTCTCTTTACTAGTGACAATTTTTAATTAGGAGCGGAATAATAGTGCAATTGTGCGGCCGATGATAGCGTTGGAAATATTAAGATAATGTAAGTTGCCAAAAGTCATAATCATCTCTCTACCGTTCTAAGTATTTGTAGATATATAATTCAAAAAAGACCGTCGAGGGATTAATTTCAAGGGACTTTTCAAGCCAGTCCTTTTACAATAAGCATTGCTTCACTTTAATCATTAGAGTCCCAGCCATTGTCAGATTCAATTCCTAAAAATCTTAAAAGGCGCTTTTGCGTGGCACCGATGTTGGACTGGACCGACCGACATTGTCGGTTTTTCCTGCGTTTAATTAGCCAACATGCGGTTCTATACACTGAAATGCTCACCACGGGTGCTATCTTGCATGGCGACACCGAGCGGTTTTTGGCGATGAATGCCGCAGAACATCCCGTTGCATTGCAGTTAGGTGGCAGCAACCCAGGCGATTTAGCCGCTGCATGTAAACTTGCTGAAAAATATGCGTACGCTGAAATAAACCTTAACTGTGGCTGCCCCAGTGATCGCGTACAAAGCGGAATGTTTGGGGCCGTTATGATGAAAAATGCGGCTATTACCGCTGACTGCGTTGGCGCCATGCGAGAGGCAGTAGATCTTCCGGTAACGGTAAAGCATCGTATCGGCGTTGATGACTATGACTCATATGATTTTCTGTGCCAGTTTGTCGGCACACTGTCTGAGGCTGGTTGCAATACCTTTGTAGTACATGCGCGAAAAGCATGGCTTAAAGGCCTAAGCCCAAAACAAAATCGAGAAGTCCCTGAACTTAACTATGATCGTGTTTATCAATTAAAGCGTGATTTTCCCGATAGCGAAATTATCATCAATGGGGGAATAACCACTCTAGAACAATCTGCCGGACACTTAAACCATTTAGATGGTGTAATGATGGGGCGAGAGGCTTATACAAACCCTTACATATTGGCAACGGTCGATCAAGAGATCTATGGTGATAATCATCCGATTAAGAGCCGTAAAGAAATCGCTGAACAATTTCTTAATTACATAGATAATGAGATGATTAAGGGCACCAGACTGCATGCCATGACACGTCATATTTTAGGCTTGTTTCATGGGATGCCAGGAGCACGCCAATTTAGAAGACACATCAGCGAAAATGCCTATAAACCCTCAGCCACCATTGATGTTTTAACCACCGCACTTCAAGCGACCACAGGAGCCATTGGCAAATGACCAATAAGAGCAAACTCGAACAACTTAAAGAAATGACAACTGTCGTTGCTGACACAGGTGATTTTGAGGCCATTAGCCAGTATTCACCCGAGGATGCGACAACAAATCCGTCTTTAATCTTAAAAGCGGCTCAAATGCCCGCCTACAAAAATCTAGTTAGCCAGGTTATTGCCGCAGTGGCCGCAGAAAACCTCTCTAGCGAAGAGCAATTATCCCTGTGCATGGACAAACTTGCTGTTGGTATTGGGGGGAAAATCGTTGCGGTAGTGCCAGGTCGTGTTTCAACCGAAGTTGACGCTCGGTTATCGTTTGATACTGCCGGCTCTATTTCCAAGGCTCGCCAGATAATTTCACTCTATGAGAAGGCTGGCATCGGCAAAGAGCGCGTTCTAATCAAAATGGCTTCCACTTTTGAAGGAATCCGCGCAGCAGAGTTATTGGAAAAAGAAGGTATCAATTGTAATCTGACATTACTCTTTAACTTTTCCCAAGCGGCTGCGGCTGCGGATGCAGGCGCATACTTGATTTCGCCTTTTGTAGGCAGAATTCTCGATTGGCATAAAGCCTCTACAGGCCGAACGGATTATAGTCCTGCCGAAGATCCCGGAGTCCAGTCGGTCACACAGATTTATAATTACTATAAACAGTCTGGGTATAAAACCGTGGTGATGGGAGCCAGCTTTAGAAATATTGATGAAATCACGGAATTAGCAGGCTGCGATCGCCTAACCATTAGCCCTCAGCTGCTACAAGAGTTGGATGATGATTTTGGTGTATTAACCCGTAAGCTAGACCCAAACAATACTGGTGCATCTATAGAGTACACTTTGGGCGGTGAGAGTTCGTTTCGCTACGAATTGAACAATGACCCTATGGCTACGGAAAAACTATCTCATGGCATTCGTGCTTTTGTTGCCGATCAAGTTAAATTAGAATCATGGTTAAAAGAGTTTAAATAATGTTAGACAAAATCAAAAATTTCTTCCAAACCAAGGTCCTTGAAGCGGAAGAGAACACAACTAGCCCAGAGCAGTTAGCTACGGCTGCGCTATTAGTGGAAGTAATGGTCATTGATGGTGATCTAGATCAGCATGAACTGGACTCGATAAGCGCCACACTTGTCCGCATGCTAGAACTCACCACCGAACAAGTGGAGGAGTTAATACAATTATCTCGGGATGAGGTGGCTGAGGCCACCTCTCTTTATCAGTTTACACGTGAGATCAATGCTCATTTTGACCATCAACAAAAAATGACTCTAATGACGGCTATGTGGCGTGTAGCCTTTGCTGACGGACATCTAGATAAGTATGAAGAAAGTATAATTCGCAGAGTTGCAGACCTCTTACATATACTGCACAGCGACTATATTCATTGCAAAATCGATGCCAGGGAAAATCCCTAGCTAGCTATCTGATTCAAGCGCTCTAATTAGGTCGGTGAACTCTCCACTGTTCTCAGGGCTCAATTCTATTAGTAGCTTATGCGCCTCCAAAACTTGGAGTCGGACATCGTCAATATCTGCGTTTTCAATGCCAATATTGTGTAAATGTATATGTTCTTTAACATCAGGCACATCTTGAAAAATATCGAAAATCTCATCAAAACTCATGCACTCTAGCGTCCGAAGAATACTCGCATCTTCGCAAAAAACCTGGATGTTAATACCGTAATGTTTGCGGCAGTGAAGGCCTAACTTTGCAAGTAATCCCAGCGTAGTGCTGTCTAGACAATCCGCATCCAACATATCAACCACCACTTGCTTGACATTTTTACTGCCAAAAATTGTCTCAATATGCCTATTCAACGTACCACATAATGTCACCCGCACGTCGCCTGATAGCTTAAGTAAATAATCACCCATACTGTCTGCGACAAGGATTTTACCCGGAGTCACCCTACATGCCTCTCGTCAGTAACAGCATAGAAACGTCATCTTGGGGGGCCTCGATAAAATCAATGGACAACGCCTCTTTCAAATTCTCTATGGTATTTGATTTAGTGCCCAAAAACTGCAGTAAAGTTTTCTCTTTCTCGATTAACTCTTTATCGGGTACCAATTCGAAAACTCCGTCAGACAGAAGCACTAAAGCACATCGCTCTGGGAGTTGCATTTCCTCCACCTCCCAAACCGCGTCTTCAAATATACCTACGGGCTTACCCATACCAGGTAAATAGTCCGCTTTTCCATCTACGATCAAGATCGGTCTAGGTAATTGGGCGCCGACAACATATCGTAATGTACTGGTCTCTGTATCTAAACTGCCTGCCACGACAGTCAAATGTTTACCCAAGCCCGTCGCCAAAATTTGGTTGTTAATATGTTCCAGAAGACCTTCTGGTGCCGCATTCAAAGCCTCATGATCATTTTCTGTCGTATGACGGCGGATAACTCGACCGATCATAAAACGCAGCAACACTGTTACAAAAGCAGATGACGAGCCATGCCCAGATACGTCGGCAAAATAAAACAGTAAATAACGGCCTAAAACAAAATTATAGCCAATAAAGTCACCGCTGAGATAAAGCGAAGGCGTGACAGAGTGTGATATTTCATAATCACCAAAGGTTAAAGGACTTTCCGGCATCAAGCTTTTTTGTACTTCAAGGCCTGCAATTTGATCTTGTTTGAGAAGCCGTAAGCTTTCTTCAAGCTCCAAGTTAGTTTGTTCTAAATCACCGCTATATTTATGCCGCTGAATACGAGTGACGGTAATCTCTTGAATTCGAGAGAGCGACTCAGAAAAATCTTGCGGGGACATGCCATCAAACCAAACGTCTGAGGCTCCATGACGAAAATAACTAGCGACCGTTTCAACTGAGGGTGTATCTAAACAAACTGCGACGAGATATTCGGATAAAAGCACCTTTAAATCATTGTCTTGGCCCAATAGTTTGCCCGACGCATCTGAGGAAACCAAAACAACCAGCTGAGAAACAGAATCTTCACAAGCCGCCGTCATCGCTGTCATATCAGACACAAGAACATAGGACCTGCCACAGCTTTGGACAGCTTCTTGAAGAGGTTTGAGCCGAGTCACATCCTCTCCGACGAGAATAACAAGGCTATTAATTGCAGTCATGGAACATCCGACTTATCAATTGCTTATAATTTTTATATCAATGCCGTTATTTAATTTTCGCTAGCTTAACCTAACAGTTCAGACGATTTAAATGACGCTAATAATCCTCCAAGTCACCAAAATCATCTTCAATGGCTCCGTCATTGATAACATACTCTCTATTTTGCAAATATACATCTCGAATAAACAGATATTTATCACCCGAAATGACATCTAGTTGGTCTAGATAGGATCCATATTGAGAAACAACGCTAATTCCTTTTACTCCGGCACGAAGAGCCAATTTATCTGAATAAGAGAAAGGGTCGAGAAAACTGTCAATAAAGTCTGCCGGAGCGTCGCGAAGTGTCGACGGTCCCAAAAAAGGGAGCATAAGATAAGGACCTTCTCCAACACCCCATACAGCAAGCGTCTGGCCGAAATCTTCATCTTCACTAGCCTGAAAGCCTGCACTTTTAGCAACATCAAATAAACCGCCCAAGCCGAAGGTTGTATTAAGTAAAAACCTAACTGTGTCATTGCCGGCCTGTTTTACCTTGCCTTGTAACAAACTGTTAGCCGCATTGGGAATTTCATTAAGATTACCAAAGAAATTTACAATGCCGTTTTGAAGTGGGGTTGGAGTGACGGCTTGGTATAGGTTCACCACGGGTCGTCCGACACTGTTAATAACTGTGTCATTGAAACCCCAGACACCTCGATTTAAATCCTCTAGCGGGTCAGGGTTTTCAATCTCTTCGGAGAAAGTAATCGACGACATAAATGTCAGGATGATAATTGTGACCAGTCTAAACATGTCTTTCCTAAAATTTTCCTAAATAAGCTAAGTTGAAGATTTGCCTGTATCCATTCTACTAGCACTCGATTCATAGGTACATAGTTGAATCACTCAGCGCACCAAAATTACGCTTTACCCAACCTTAATAACTTAGCTTTAATTAACCGGTTAAGGACTTAATTAGCCGTCACCAGGTCAAAATACGTTCAACTGGTTCACAATATCTGACCACTTCTTGGCCAAACGTTTTGCTGAAACTGGCGATCGTGTTTTTAATTGTTGGGCAAACAAAGAGACCCTATACTCTTCTAATAACCACTGGAAATCTAATAATAAATAGGCTAAGTCTGAGGTGAGGAATTGCTGTTTTTCTCTCAAACCTTCGACGCCAATAGCGAAAGAGCGTAATTCGGCTGTATATTCACAATCTTTGGCTACTTGAGACGTGAGTTTATCGATTCTTATACTGATTCCCTTTACAAATCGTGGATACTGCTGGGTATTCTCCGGTTTTGCTCTACGCAGTGTATCGCTAGAAAATAACCAACTGACCTGTGCGGCAATGTCGAGCTGTGCATCAGCACCCAAGGCGCCAAGCCCTCGTAATCGCTTCTGCTGTTCATGTAACTCAGTCAAAACGCTAGCAACCTGCACTGCATGCTGCTGAGCAATATCCACTACCTGTGATATGCCCGCAGAAAAGCTTTGATCAAAGCCCTCTTTATCTCGAACAACAGACCCGTTAGTGAACATCGCCTGCTGAAAGCTCGCCTCGATGATGGCAAGAACTATTTCATCACGGGGACCTAAGGCCGCTGCCTTCAGAGCCAGTTCTTTGCCTTTCAAAAGGTTCTTCAAAAGATATTTATGCTGTTCTCTACCCCTTAAAAGGGCCAGCCTGAGCTGACCATGCCGAGATATCTGCTCAGCTACCAGAGGATTATCAACTAATTCAATGGAGGCAGATTCACCATTATCTTGAAGTGCCGGCCACGCCTTAATGGTCATGTCGCCACGTGTTAACTCTACCTCTGCAGGCAGATAATCAAAATCCCATTCAAGAATACCTTTTCGCGCAATAGACTGCTCAGATGGACGGTCTAAACTTTGCTTAATCTGTTGCTTAAAGTCTCTCTGCAATTGATGCAGGCTTCGAGCCATAGCAATCATCTGACCCTTATCGTTCTGCAAGACAAAGTTCATCTGATACCAGTTATCAAGACTTTCCAAGTTCCAGGAACTCTCTTCAATTTTTGTTCCAGTCAGCTTTTGTAATTGCTCGCTCAACACAACCGTTAATGGTCTGTCCTGAGCACTGACCTTAAGCAGAACCTTGTCAATATAATCTGGAACAGGAACAAACTGCCTGCGGACCTGTTTAGGGAGGCCCTTTATCAGTGCAATGCATTTGTCACGTAGCATCCCGGGAACCAACCATTGAAAAAGGTAGTGGGGTAATTGATGTAGCACTACCAAGGGCACCAATAAACTCACACCATCTTCAGGATGGCCAGGTTCAAAGTGATAGCGCAATTCAAACTCGAGACCTTCATGACCAATCAGCTCCGGAAATTGAGCTTCTTCGTTGTCTGACAGACCTCGTAGGAGCAAAGATTCTTTACTCATGAACAGTAGTGTTGAGTCTGCTTTTTCGGCTGTTTTACGCCATTTTTCAAACGCGGGAAGATTACACACGCCTGAAGGAACTCGTTCATCATAATGGTTATAAATAACCATTTGTTCTGCAAGGAGATCTCTGCGCCTAAACCGATCCTCTAGTGCCTGAAGTTCTGACACTAAAGCATGATTATGCGCATAAAACTCTCCCTTAGCGCGATACCCATCTTCGACTAGCGCTTGCTGTATGAACACCTTTCTCGCCTCAGAAGGGCTTATATTGCCGTATACAACCCTTTTGCTCTCAACAATGGACAACCCAAATAAGGTTTGACGTTCGCTGGCCATTACTTGGCCTGATTTCTGGTGATAGAAAGGTTCGCTATGTGTTTTCTTCACCAAATGCGCGGCAAGACTTTCAAGCCAAGCTGAATCGATTTTTGCAACATTTAGAGCATATTGCTTAGTTGTCTCCATCAAGGACCCCGCCATTACCCATTTTGGCGGTTTCTTACTTAGTCCAGATCCAGGAAAAATGAAAAATTTACGGTTCCTCGTCCCTGAAAACTCCCATTTTTCCTCTCGAATACCAACTTGCCCCAACAGACCAGACAACAGTGAGCGATGAATGCTCGCGTAATCTGCCGCTATCTGATTCTCCTTTAAGGCCAAAGCCCTGCAGGCGCTGTGAAGCTGATGATGTAAATCACGCCACTCTCTCATTCTCATAAATGATACATAGTGAGAACGACAATATTTACTATATTGATTGGTGGAAAGACTGCTACGCTTCTCTTCAAAGTGATTCCATAAGTTGAGTAGCGATACAAAATCAGAGTTTTCATCCGCCCATTGCTTATGTGCTTGGTCAGCAGCCTGCTGCTTATCCCCCGGCCGCTCTCTAGGGTCTTGAATACTCAACCCACTGGTAATAATAATTAACTCATTCAGTGATCCGTTCTTGTCCGACTCTAAGATCATTCTGGCAAAGCGTGGATCTACCGGCAACGTCACTAGTTTCTTACCAATGGGAGTCAATTTTCCATCTGCGGTGACCGCTTGAAGCTCTTCTAAGAGCTTATAACCATCGTTTATCAAACGATTATCAGGTGGGTCAATAAAGGGGAAGTCTCTAATATCGCCCAGCCGCAGTTGCAACATCTGTAAAATTACTGCTGCTAAATTAGTGCGTACTATCTCTGGGTCAGTAAACAGCGATCGACCCTCAAAATCGTCCTGCCGATACAAGCGATAGCATACGCCGTCACTCACACGACCGCAGCGTCCAGCTCGCTGATTAGCACTGGCCTGCGACACAGCCTCTATTGGCAGTCTCTGCACCTTTGTTCTAAAGCTGTATCGAGAGACTCTGGCACGACCTGTATCGATAACATAACGAATGCCCGGCACTGTGAGCGAAGTTTCAGCAACATTCGTGCTCAAGATAACTCGCCTACCTCTATGTGGCGCAAAAATTTTACTTTGCTCTGCCAGACTTAACCGAGCATAAAGAGGTGCTATTTCAGTATTGGGGAATTGGGCCCGTCTAAGCGCTAAGCTCGCCTCACGAATTTCTCTCTCACCACTTAAGAAAACTAATACATCGCCCTGTTGCTGCGTATCTTGAATGTCGCGCAAACAGTCAACGATTTGTTGATTTCGGTCGCCATCTAAAATATCCAAATCACTGTATACGATGTCAACTGGGTAAGTTCTACCTGACACCTCAACAATAGGCGCATCATTAAAATGAGCGGAAAACTTTTTTATATCAATGGTCGCCGAGGTAATAATTAGCTTTAAATCTTTCCGCTGCCCTAGCAGCGTCTTCAGGTAACCAAGCAAGAAATCAATATTCAGGCTCCGTTCATGAGCCTCATCTATAATTAGAGTGTCATATTTACTTAGAAATCTGTCTTGCTGAATTTCTGCCAGTAAAATTCCATCTGTCATCAGCTTAATATAGCTCTCAGACGATGTTTGATCTGAAAACCGAACCTTATACCCAACGGCTTTGCCCAAAGGTGACGCTAGCTCTTCCGCTATACGCTGGGCCACTGTCCGAGCAGCAATTCGGCGTGGCTGAGTATGGCCAATAATGCCCTTCACACCTCGTCCTGCCTGAAGGCATATTTTTGGTATTTGGGTAGTCTTACCTGACCCAGTTTCTCCGGCAATGATAACCACCTGATTCTCTTCGATTAGCTGCCTGATTTCTTCAGAGCGCGCACTAACCGGCAAGTCCGGAAACTGGATTTTTGGTAATTTTTTTTGCCGAGATTGAACAATTACTTGTGAGCGAGCCACGGCATCTTGAAAGCCTTGCCATTCTTTGGATACTAGCGCGGTATCCACAGTTGACTGCGAAAATCGAGTTGCCCTCTTAGACAAACGAAACAAGTCTGTACTAGCCACCGACACGATAAGCTGAGACTTTAGCTGCTCAACTTGCCTGGACGTCAATGGCAGCTTAACGGGGAAATTAATATGATTCAGATCCTGCATAAAAAGCGCTATTCGCCAGCACCCTGCCATATACATTGACCAGACTTAGTGGCGATGGCCGCCAACTTTTGCTCATGCAGGGTTATTTCCTCATCGGACGCTTTAACAACTCGGAGCGGGGGTCGATTGTCTGGAAGTCGACGAATAACTGACGCCATATTTATTTCGCCACTTTCAGAGTCTGACTGATCATTAATATTTAAATTGACCTGACCGCCTGTCATCAGTAGATAAACATCTGCCAATATCTCCGCATCCAGCAAGGCGCCATGAAGCTGTCGCTGAGAATTATCCACACCATATCGCTTGCACAAGGCATCGAGATTGTTTTTCTGTCCGGGGTGCTTCTGTCTGGCGAGAGCTAGCGTATCAATGACCCTACATCGAGACTCTATGGGCTGGTGTGCGCCTCGGAGTTTTTTAGCCTCGTGATTAATGAAGCCAATATCAAAAGATGCATTGTGAATGATCAGCTCGGCATCATCCAAAAACTCGAAAAAATCTGTCACTATGGCTTCAAATAGCGGCTTATCCTCGAGAAATTGATCAGTAATACCGTGGACCTCCATTGCGCCTTCATCGACCTTACGCTGAGGATTTATGTATTGGTGGTAATGGCGGCCAGTTAACTTTCGGTCGACCATTTCGACGCAACCAATTTCAATAATCCGGTGGTCCTGAGAAGTTTCTAATCCAGTAGTTTCGGTATCAAGAACAATCTGTCTCATTATCTTTATTTCTTCAATAGTTAATTTGAGTTTGGGAAAAACAAACCTAAAGTTCGTCAATACCCCTATTGGCTAATTGGTCGGCAATCTCATTTTCAGCATGTCCGCTATGTCCCTTAACCCACTGCCAATCAATGGTATGCACCTGAATTACATCATCTAACAGCTTCCACAGATCTACATTTTTAACTGGCTTTTTAGTGGCTGTTTTCCACCCTCTTTTCTTCCAGTTAGGCATCCATTCTTGAATCCCTTTTAGAACATAAGTTGAATCGGAGGTTAGAACGACATCACAGGGTCGCTTTAACGCGGACAATGCCTGAATAACCGCCATTAACTCCATACGGTTGTTGGTGGTCTCTGCCTCACCACCGCACAGCTCTTTCTCTTCATCGCCAAATCGCATTAATGCACCCCAACCACCGGGGCCTGGATTCCCTCGACATGCGCCATCAGTAAAAATCTCAACTCGATTCATTCTATACCCTATTAATCAGTAATCGCGGAATATCAATATTTACTCTCTGTTTTGGATCCTAGCGGTTTAGCGGCAGATGACCTTAAACGACCACTCACGCTGCGCTCCCAGACTCGAGATGAACTGCTGATACCGCGGGCAACACGCTTTACTGCATGAATGATATAGAAATTACCAATAGGAAGACGTATTTTTTCGCAGGCATTATCCCAGGAGGAAATACCTTTCTCTTGAACCAGAGGCCTAAGCCCACCACTCCTAACTACCGCTCGGCTCCGCGGCCAGTGATAAGCGCCATGATCGACGTCCAACACCTCACAATTGAGGAGTGTTAACCAATCAATTAATCTGCCTTTACGAAGGTTATGAAACCGATACTGAGAGCGATTTGTCACTAGCTGCATTGGGAACTTAATTAGGCCTGTCGGGCCTACCGGATTAAAGACACATATTATGAGATGCCCGCCCGGCGCTAGGACACGCAACGCTTCGTTTAGCGAGGCCTTGGGGGATTCTGAAAACTCGACCGAGTGCTGAAGTAATACAACGTCAACCACCTCCGAAGGCAAAGGTAAATCACAAAAATCAGCTGCCGCGGACATTTCTGCAATATTACCCAACAACTGAGACTGCAATCCAAAACGGTGTATTTGACTAAAACAATCCAGAGTTTCTTGACTGGGCGATAAGCCGAGGCGTAAGAATCTATAACCGGGTAAATGACTATATTTTTTTGTAAAAATTCGTTTCTCGGCCGACATGATATAAGAGGCAAATTCTGACTCTGACCAGTCTTGCAAATCTGCACTGGTCTCACCTAAGTCTTCTATGTCAAAGCGTTTTAACATTTATTGTAATAGCCTCTAGGGAGCTTATGGCACATAGAATATAGGTTTAATAAATTATGTTTTACACTATTATGGAGGCTGAATCGATTAAACTCCACCTGATAATCCGTAACATTAGCTACAGTAAGGAACCTTCTGTAGTTAAGCTGTAAAATTAGAGACTCTTTATGCCAATCCGTATTTGTCTTAGATACTTAACATAGCTACAATCGCGGCATAAAAATTTACAGGTGTTATCCGGGGCCTTCGCTATTAAAAATTCGTCTTTAATTTCATCTTTTATATTATCTACGGTCTTAACCTCAAGCTGCAGCCTGCTCCCAAAAATTTCATCGACTAACGAAATGGAGGAAAGCGCACCAACGATTGACGCAACACCAGCCCCGCTGATAGACGTGCTTTCTGAAGAACACTTGGCTCCAGCCGATCATCAAGTAACTGAAGCGCTATTGAGCACTCTCGAAGAACCAGTGACTGCGAGTGGACCAGAAGATCTTTGGCAAAGAATTCGCTCGGGCTATCAGCTAGATTTAAACAATCTTCCTGATGCTGTAACAAAGCAGCGTCAATGGTACATTAACAATCCCAGCTATTTAAAAGCCGTGTTCTCCCGAGCGGAACCTTTTATTTACTATATAACAGAACAATTAGAGCAAGCGGGGTTGCCGTTAGAGCTAGCACTGTTACCGATCGTCGAAAGCACCTATGACCCCCTAGCTTATAGCCCCAGCCATGCAGCCGGTTTGTGGCAGTTTATCCCATCTACTGCCAAACAGTTTGGACTCGAGCGAAACCGTTGGTACGATGGTCGAAGGGATGTAGTTAGCTCGACTAATGCCGCTATTAAATATCTTAGCTATTTAAATAACCGTTTTGATAACGACTGGCTTCTCGCCCTTGCTGCTTATAACTCTGGTGAAGGGTATGTCAGTAAGTCTATCCTCAAAAATCGCAAAGCAGGTAAACCCGTAGATTTTTGGTCGATACGATTGCCAAAAGAGACCCGTAACTATGTGCCGCAGCTATTGGCACTGGCCTCACTGATAGATGCGCCCTCAGCCCACAAAATTGAATTACCGTTCATCGCTAATTCGCCCTACTTTGAATTAATTGAAATCGAACATCAGGTCTCGCTACAAAAGGTTATGGAGGTTTCGGGGGTGAATAAAACTTTATTCTATCGATTAAATCCTGCATTTCGTCGCTCTACAACGCCGCCAACGGGCGAGCACACCTTGCTTTTCCCTTTGGAGAATGCTGATTCATTCAGACAGTCACTAAAAACCACTAGCCAAAAAGATTGGATCCCTCACACTGAGTATGCGGTTGTTCAAGGTGATACCCTCTCGCAGATTGCTGAAAAATTTGACACACCCCTCTCATGGATAAAAGTACGGAACAGTCTTAATTCAAGTCTACTTAAGATTGGGCAAATATTACTCATTCCCCATGACGAAGGAACAAAGACCAGTACAGATGCCGGCTCAAGCTTCAAAAACACCAGATATAAGGTTGTTGGTGGTGATTCTCTCTCAGACATAGCCCTGCGGTTTAAAACGTCTGTAAAGAGCCTACAGCGACAAAACGGCCTATCAAGCGATATGATCAAAATAGACCAGTACCTCAGCATCCGCATTGCCACCAAAAAATCTGTTGATGAAAATCTCAGAAAACTTTTCTATAAAGTCCGGACAGGAGACTCGCTGTATATGATCGCAGCGAAGTTTGATTTAGACATTAAGGATATTACGGGCTGGAATAATATTAGCCGCGATAAATATTTACAGCCTGGTCAAAGATTGACGCTTTTTGTCAATCGCCTACGAATCTAAACAAGCAATAACAAGCAGGCAAAAATAAAGGCGGATATCCGCCTTTATTCTCTAATAGAAAATCAATTTATATCTATTTAACAATCGTCGCTTTTACTAATAATGACCCTTGGTAAGCATCCAAATCACGACTTCCCCTAGACACAATCGACGCCGATACCAGAGCAGTTCTTTGCTGGCTAGTCAATCGATCTAGTCTACCCTCAGTGACCTCTGTCAGGCTTACAACCACAAAGTCCCCGTTGGATAGATAGAAACCTTCCACGGTACTTTCGGTGACGGGTCTAGGCAGCGAGAACACCTTTCGCCCAATCTCAGCATTAGTACTAGTATCACGCCGTGTTCCATCAATGACTACTTGCCAATCAAGACTCTCGCTCTTTGCAACTGTCTCGACGCTCTCTCCAGCTATTACTCGCGCCAAAAGAGTTCCACCCTGTTCTGCTAACTGATTTTTAGACTCTTGATCGGTAACTAACTGGATAACCCGATCACGCACCTCAGATAGCCCTTGTTGTCGAGCGTCTATATATTCATTTAGCTTCAGCACTAGATATCTGTCGTCACCTAAATCAAGAACTTCACTGGCGTATTGGTCAGTTACAACTTCAGAACTAAACGCAGCTTTTACAACCGCGGGAAAAGCAGAAATACCGCTGCCCCCTGCCTGAGAAAATGCCTCAGAGGTGTTTAGCTCTAAGCCAATATCCTGTGCCACTTCAGCGAGTGACTCAGCGTTAAAACTCAATTCTTTAAGGTTTTGTAATTTCTCTACCAGCAAGTCACTAGTAGATTCTTTAAGGAGCTCTCGCTCAATTCTTGATCTTTGTTCAGACAATTCATAAGTCTGTTGCTGAATATCCAATAGCTTAATGAAATGTGTTCCCGCGTCGGTATTAACCGGCTCAGAAACCTGCCCTATTTCTAACCCTTCTAACGCAGCTTCAAACGCCTCAGGAAAAGTAGCACCAGAGGTGAAACCTAAATCACCCCCTAACTCAGCAGAACCGAAATCTTCAGAATAGTCCTTAACTAATACGGCAAAATCAACGCCTGCATTAAGCTTGGTCTGAATTTCCTCAATCTCTTCAGGAGTCGGTTCGGAGAGTAAAATATGTGCGGCTTGTCTAGACTCAGCGAGATCTCTATTTTCAACCTCTTCCTCAAATCGCGCTAAAACTTGATCCTCTGATATAGCTGAAGCATCTATTAAAAGATCAGAACTGAGCTCAATGTAATCTATACGAACCTTGGCATCCGTCATAAAGGATGCTTGATTATTTTGGTAATAATCGTCGACCTGAGTATCAGACAGCTCAATTAAATCCTCAATACCCTTGACTGGTAGCCTTAGGTAATAATAATTTCTCTGCTGCTCAGTAACACCTGCTAGTGCAGACAGCTCAGTATTAGTGGTAAAAGCAGTGGAACTTACCCCTGACACCAATTGCTGTACAACCATGTCATCTTTCAAAACATCGTTGAAAGTAGCACTGGTATATCCTTGCTGTTGAATTGCAAAACGATACAGGTTTTGATCAAACTTGCCTTCTGACTGGAAGCCTTCGATATCTAAGATGAGATTGGTAATATCTTGCTGAGACAAAGTAAGGTTTTGCCCGATAGAATCCTGTGCAAAAAGCTCTCGTGTAATGAGCTGTTCAATGACTCCAGGGCGCAGCATTTCATCATCAAGCACCGCAGGGTCCAAACCTTCATTTTCAGCTAAGATCCGTCGCTTCTGGCTCAATATCGCACGGACCACATCATTTTCACTAATATTTATATCGTTAACTACAATCGCAGTATCAACATTAGCGACCGTAAGCAGAGACCCAGTGCCTGAGAATGCAAATATGGCACCAATAACGATAACAATACCTAAGGCCATACCGCGCATATTGGTTCTAAAACTATCTAACATCTTTTTTCCCTAATATTAAAAAAGGCGCATCAGTGATGCGCCTTTTGTGTCTGGACCCTAAAAGCTTCCAGACGTCTACTAATTTACAGCTTCTTTCAATGCCTTGCCCGCTTTAAAACTTGGCACATTGGCAGCTTTGATCTGGATCTCGGCGCCAGTCTGAGGATTACGCCCAGCACGTGCAGCACGGTGTTTAACAGAATATGTACCAAAGCCAACCAAAGAAACTTGATCGCCATTCTGCAATGCGCCTGTAATTGCTCCAATTGCAGAATCTAGTGCACGTCCTGCAGAAGCTTTAGATATGTCTGCGCCATCAGCGATAGCATCAATTAATTCAGATTTATTCACGGTTTTCCCCTTTTCTTGGAATTAGAGTTTATTTTAAAGAAAGCGATCCCAGTCCCTTTGGTTACGCAAGTTTCAAGCTAATTAGCCGTCCCTAAGCACTTTATACCAATTGCCGGTGCTCTTGGTCAAGCAGTCTGTGTAAATTAGCCAAAAATAGTTGTTCACTAGTGAGTATTTATCCTTTGGCTGGCATTATTCTTTTCCAGAGCTGCACGGGTTTCAATAAATTCTGAGTTAGTTAAGGCTGTCGGCAAACGCTCTAAAGCCACCTCTAATACCTCGTCAATCCATTTAACCGGGCAGATTTTAAGATCAGCCTTGATGTTATCTGGAATCTCCTTTAAATCGCTCTCGTTACCATGGGGAATAATCACTGTTGTTATCCCGCCTCGGTGAGCTGCAAGAAGTTTTTCTTTTAAGCCACCAATCTTAAGCACCTGACCTCGCAGCGTTATTTCACCGGTCATTGCGACATCTGCTCTCACTGCAATGCCAGACAAAGCTGACACTAATGCCGTGCACATGCCAACACCAGCTGAGGGTCCATCTTTTGGTGTAGCACCCTCTGGCACATGAATATGTAAATCATTTTCCTGATAGAAATCTCTTCGAATCCCAAGTGTTTTTGAGCGGCTTCGAACGACGGTTAGTGCGGCTTGGATTGACTCCTGCATTACATCACCCAAAGAGCCAGTCTTCACTACCTTGCCGGTACCCGGGATTACGGACGTTTCGATGGTCAGCAGTTCACCCCCGACCTGAGTCCAGGCTAAGCCTGTCACCTGGCCAACTTGGTTCTCAGCTTCAGCACGACCATAGTCAAACTTGCGCACACCTAGCATCTCTTCCAAGTCACTCGGTTTAATATGATCATTCGGATTTTTTTCATTACGGACATGCTTAGTAACCGTTTTTCGGCATATTTTAGCGAGGTCTCTTTCTAGGCCTCGTACGCCGGCTTCTCTGGTGTAATAACGTATCGTGTCTTTAAGGGCATCTTCACTGATATCAAGCTCTGAACTTTTAAGCCCGTTAGCTTTAAGTTGCTTAGGTAATAAATATTTTTCAGCTATTTTAACTTTTTCATCTTCGGTATAGCCTGGAATACGGATAACCTCCATTCTATCCAGAAGAGGGCCGGGAATATTCATCGAATTGGCGGTACAGATAAACATAACATCGGAAAGGTCATAATCTACTTCCAGATAATGATCATTAAACGTATGATTTTGTTCGGGATCAAGCACCTCTAGTAGTGCTGATGCTGGATCTCCACGGTGATCCATTCCCATTTTGTCTATTTCGTCGAGTAAAAATAAAGGGTTCTTAGTGCCTACTTTAGACATTTTTTGGATTAGTTTCCCAGGCAAAGACCCGATATATGTGCGACGGTGGCCTCTTATTTCAGCCTCATCACGAACCCCACCCAAACTCATGCGAATGAACTTACGTCCTGTCGCGCGCGCAATTGACTCTCCCAAAGAGGTCTTGCCAACACCTGGAGGCCCGACAAGGCAAAGTACCGGCCCTTTCAATTTTTTAACTCGCTTCTGTACTGCAAGAAACTCCAAGATGCGTTCTTTAACTTCCTCTAGACCATGATGATCTTGGTTGAGGCTCTTCTCAGAATTTGTTAAATCATGCTTAACTTTACTCTTCTTCTTCCATGGAACGCCTATCATCCAGTCAATGTAATTGCGAAGAACCGACGCTTCTGCTGACATCGGAGACATCATTTTCAGTTTACCCAACTCTGACTGCGCTTTTTCCAAAGCCGCAGCAGGCATGCCCGCTTGCAAGATCTTGGTTTCCAATTGATCCAACTCGGAAGCACCTTCGTCCATATCTCCCAGTTCTTTTTGAATCGCTTTCATCTGCTCATTCAAATAGTATTCGCGCTGGCTTTTCTCCATCTGTTTTTTAACTCTACCCCGAATCCTCTGCTCAACTTGGAAAAGATCTATCTCACCCTCCATAGAACTCATCAGATGTTCCAGACGCTGGGTAAGGTCGGCTATTTCGAGCACCTCCTGCTTTTGCTCTAAGCTAAGGGTCATATGTGAAGCAATAGTGTCTGCAAGCCTATCGCCATCCTCTATGCCGCTAACGGTAGCTATCACTTCAGAAGGTATTTTTTTACTTAAGTTAACGTACTGCTCGAATAGACTATTGGTAGATCGCATGATCGCGCCTGATTCTTCATCACTAAGCGGCGTACTTTCTAAAGTTTCTGTGGTTGCTGTTATAAACGCTTGATCCTCAAATGTATCTTGGATCGCCACGCGATTAAGTCCTTCAACAAGAACCTTTAAGGTCCCGTCTGGAAGCTTAAGCATCTGCAAGATGGTCGCCAAAGTTCCCACCTTATATACGTCTTGCGCACCAGGCTCATCCTCAGAAGGATCTTTTTGGGCGACTAGGACTATCTGCTTGTCAGACTCCATTGCGTGTTCTAAGGATAAGATAGATTTATCTCGCCCTACGAACAGAGGTACCACCATATGTGGGTACACAACCACATCGCGCAACGGTAAGAGTGGGAAAATAACGTTTTTCGGTTCACTACTTGCAGGGACCATTGTTACCTCAAGATTATTAGGATTAGTTAGCCTTTTTTCGAAAAGACTTATGATAATTATATATATTGGGACAATAGGCAGAAAAACAACCTAACACGCATTACTAATTGACAAAGAAATTATTTATTTAGCTGGTAATAAAAAAGGCGACTAGAGTCGCCTTTATCTTAAGCTTCCTCGGAAGCCGTCTTTTTGTTCTCAGGCTGCTCATAAACCAACATAGGCTCGTTATCACCGTTGATGACCGCGCCATCCACAACAGCCTTTGTCACATTTAACTCTGAAGGTATTTTATACATTGTGTCAAGTAGTACCGTCTCCAAGATAGAGCGTAGCCCACGAGCACCTGTCTTACGCTCAATCGCCTTATCAGCGATGGCGTTCAGTGCGTCTTCTCTAACATCCAATTCAACACTCTCCATGGCAAATAACGCCTGGTACTGTTTGACCAAAGCATTTTTTGGTTTTACCAAGATATTAACAAGAGCGTCTCGATCTAATTCTTGTAAAGTCGCAATGACAGGTAAGCGGCCGATAAACTCAGGAATCAAGCCATAGCTAATCAGATCACTTGGCTCGACTTCCAATAACGTCTCACCAATCGATTTTTGAGTATCTTTACTATTCACCTCAGCACCAAACCCAATTCCGCCCTTTTCCGAGCGGTCACGAATGACTTTCTCTAAGCCTGAGAACGCGCCACCACAAACAAATAGGATATTAGAAGTGTCAACCTGAAGAAACTCCTGCTGTGGATGTTTTCTCCCGCCTTGGGGCGGAACAGAGGCCACAGTACCCTCTATCAGCTTCAATAGAGCTTGCTGAACGCCCTCACCCGATACATCTCTTGTGATTGACGGGTTATCGGACTTTCGAGAAATCTTATCTATCTCATCAATATACACAATTCCACGCTGTGCTTTGTCCACATCGTAATCGCACTTTTGGAGTAATTTTTGAATGATATTTTCGACATCTTCACCAACATAACCCGCCTCGGTTAATGTAGTGGCATCTGCTATAGCGAAAGGAACGTCAAGAAGTCTCGCCAAGGTCTCAGCTAGAAGCGTTTTCCCGCTTCCGGTTGGCCCTATAAGCAAAATATTACTTTTGCCCAACTCAACATCAGACTTATCCGCCCCCGGCTTCTCACTTGCCTGCAGGCGCTTGTAGTGATTGTATACCGCTACTGATAGGACTCTTTTAGCCTTCTCTTGGCCAATCACATACTCGTCTAGAATAGCCTTGATTTCGGTCGGAACAGGAAGTTTTTCAGTAGCCGCCTCAGATTCAATAACCTGAGCTTCTTCTGTGATTATATCGTTGCACAGATCTACGCATTCATCACAAATATAGACGGAAGGGCCAGCAATTAGACGACGTACTTCGTTCTGATTCTTCCCACAGAAAGAACAAAAAAGAAGCTTACCGCCATCTCCTAAACTACCGCTGTCACTCATTTACATCTCCTGCAGTACGGCCAAAGCCATAAATTTAACTATTTACATCAATTCCTTTCCTAAAGCGTACCGAACCTAGCTTCGCTTGTCTAGAACCTGATCGACAAGCCCATAATCCTTGGACTCCTCGGCACTCATAAAGTTATCACGCTCAGTATCTCCAGCAACCTTATCGACATCTTGACCAGTATGATGAGCCATCAGGCTATTCAATCGTTCTTTGATCTTCAGAATCTCTTGGGATTGAATATGAATATCGGTAGCCTGCCCTTGAGCGCCACCGCTGGGTTGGTGAATCATAGTCCGCGCGTTGGGTAAGCAAAATCTTTTCTTTTCCGCTCCTGCGGCCAACAAAAATGCACCCATTGATGCAGCCTGACCAATACACATGGTACTGACATCTGGCTTAATAAATTGCATGGTATCGTAAATCGATAGCCCTGCCGTGACAGATCCACCCGGAGAATTAATATACAAATGGATATCTTTATCTGGATTCTCAGATTCCAAGAACAACATCTGAGCAACGATAAGATTAGCCATGTGGTCTTCTACCTGACCCACCAAGAAGATAACTCGCTCTTTTAGTAATCGCGAGTAGATATCGTAGGAACGTTCGCCGCGCGAAGTCTGCTCGACCACCATTGGAACCAATCCAAGGGCCTGAGTATCGGAGGGAAAACTTCCGTTATTTATAGAGTCAAAATTCATTACTACCTCGCTCATGTTAATTCTAAGAACCATTGCCGCTGATATACGGCCGGCCTTGGCTGACTGGATCTAAGCACTCAGACAACCAGCACTGAGCACTGACAACAAGAATTAAGCCTCTGAGCCGGGCTCAGGGTCAGGCTTCACAACGTCATCATAGGGAAGCTTTTCTTCCTTAATCTTAGCTTTGGACAACACTAACTCTGTAACTTGGTCTTCCAATACAACAGCTTCAACTGAACTCAGCAATTCTGGCTTACTATAATAGTAATCCACTACTTCCTTCGGTTGTTCATAGGTGGACGCAATTTCGTTGATTCGTTCCCGAACCTTATCTTCATCAGGGGTTAGCTCTTCAACTTTGACCACTTCAGAAACAATAACACCAAGTGCCGCTCGTCGTTCCGCTTTTTCTTTGAACATATCGTCAGGAAGCATACTGAGGTCAATCTGCTGCCCACCACCAAATTGTTGGACCATCTGCTGTTTTAATTGCGTAATTTCATTCGCAACCAATGCGGCTGGCAACTCAACTGTATTGAGTTCAAACAACTGATTCATCACTCGATTCTTCACTTTGGTGCGAATAGCATTTCGTAACTCTCGCTCCATATTTGCTTGAACTTCCTCGCGAAATTTTTCTTCACCGCCATCTTCAACGCCGAACAACTTAAAAAACTCGTCATCCATCTTTGGCATTTTTTTAGCAGATACTGAATTAACCTTTACAGCGAATTCAACTGATGCTCCTTTAAGCTCTTCTGCTTGATAATCATCCGGGAAGCTTAACTTTAGAACTGTTTCATCCCCAGCGCCAAGGCCTTCAAGGCCACTTTCAAAGCCAGGGATCATCGAATTAGACCCCAAAACCAGATCCTGTCCTTCAGCTTTACCGCCATCGAACTCTTCGCCGTCTTTTGTACCAACAAAGTCAATATTGACCTGATCACCTTCTTTAGCTTTCTTTTTCGACGTTTTGAAGCTTGCTTGCTGATTCCGCAAAACGTCAATCATTTTCTCTACATCTGCGTCAGTGACATCGGCCATAGGTCGAGAAATTTTAACTTTGCTTAAGGCCTTAAGAACGACTTCAGGGAAAACCTCAAAAATCGCCATAAACTCTAGATCTTGACCTTCTTTGTCGGTCATTTGGTCAATTCTGGGCTGGCCAACAGGGCGCAAATCTTCCTGCTGAATAGCCTCGTAAAAACTAGAATTAACGACCTCACCAACAACTTCTTGACGAACGCCCTTACCATAATGCTGTTTGACAACTTTCAGCGGGACCTTGCCCTTACGGAAACCTTTGATAGAAACCGTTTTGGTCGCTTTCTGTAACCTAGCCGTCACTTCTTGCTCGATCCTGTCGGCAGGTACACCAATCTTCAGCTGACGCTCTAGACCTGTGCTCGACTCAATAGACACCTGCATGGAATATCCTCATGGTAAAAACATTTAAATTTGGTACGAAAGGAGAGACTCG
>MDTF01012693.1_pt1 | contig 23402 bp, 22 predicted proteins | sample 811191 | NCBI WGS metagenome assembly MDTF01 (sample SAMN05326649, study PRJNA326480) | marine metagenome | isolation source: seawater | place: Southern Ocean | collected 2011
AGATTCTATTTTTGTCTGTTCTTTCCAGCTGAAACCTTCTTGATCATAGCCAATATCTTTGATGCACTCTCTTACTTTTTGTATCAGTTCTTCTTTTTTAATTTCCGGCGCTCTTATTTCTCCAGCCAAAACAACTTTGTTTGTAGTGGTCAAAGTTTCACAAGCCACTCTAGCGAATGGATCTTTGGATAAATAGGAATCAACAACCATATCTGAAATTCTGTCACAGACTTTATCTGGATGACCTTCCGATACTGACTCACTAGTAAATAAATAATTATTTTTCATATTTTTTTAAAACAAAAAAGATTGACACACATGTAAATAAAAGAACAAAAAAGATCAAATTAATTTTAGGGTCTTTTTTACTGCTGTTTATAAGAGGCACTTTAAGTTCTATTGCCCCAGTTTCATTTGGTTTTAAAACCTTTTTAACTACTCCTTTATTATCAATAAATGAGCTTAAACCCTGATTTGCAGACCTAATTAAGAAAGTTTCACTTTCGATGGCTCTAAATATAGCTTTGGCAAAGTGTTGGTATGGGCCTACTGTATTGCCAAACCATGCATCTTGGGAAATGTTAACTAGTAAATTTTTTGATTTATCATTTTTAATCATTTCTGTAAAAATAATTTCATAGCAAATTAGCGGTAATATTCTTAAATTTTCATAAATAAAAATACTTTTTTCTGAACCCCTGGAAAATGAACCGTGACCTTGGGTTATTTTTTTTAGTCCAAAATTATTTAATATATTTTCTAATGGTAAAAACTCACCAAAAGGAACTAATTTTATTTTATTGTATTTAAATAATATTTCAAATTTATTATTTATAACTACAAGGCTATTAAAAGTTTCTATACTTTCTTTTTTTAGCACCTCATGGTTGATCCCAAAAAGTATTAAATGATCATCTGAAAATGACTCTGCAAATAAATGTTTAAAGCCTTTTATTTGTTCAAAATTATATCCAGCAAAAACACCTTCTGGCCAAATAAATAGAGTTTTTTTTTCTTTGTCTGGATCACTATATTTGATTAGTTTAACAATATTATCTTTTATATCTTTTTGTGATAAGTCGTATCTTAGCCCAAAATTAGGTGAGATTACTTTAGTATAAATTGAGTTGTTATTATTTAATTGGATTTGAGAAAGTTTATTATTATTATTTTTAATAACGGAAGATCCATAAATAAAATTTCCAACGACAATAATTATTATTATTAAAAAAGTTATTAAACTTTTTTTGTTCTTAAAAATTAATAAAAGAGGAGAGCAAAAAATTACTAGAGTAAAAAAATTAAAAGTAAATAGATCAATATCTGCTAATCCTTGTAGTAATTCTGGTTTCCATGACCAACTGTATGCCCACAAATTCCATGGGAATCCTGAAAATAATTTTGCTCTAAGATAGTCCCCAAAACTAAATACGCTTGAAAATAATAAAATTGAAATAAAATTATGTTTTAAAAAAGGACCAACAAATAAATTACTAACGCCGAAAAATAAACCTAAAAAAATTGGCAAGCCCAATACGGCGAAAGGTATTAAGAATTTAAAAGATGCGTCAAAGGTCAATGAGTAAGAGATCCAATAAGTTCCGCTCATAAAGAAACCTATTCCAAACAGGTAACCTATTAAGAATAAATTTAACAAAAAAGTTTTTTGTCTATACGTATTTCTTGTTTTTTTTTGTACATACGTAGTAATTAAAAACAGAGCAGGTATTACTACAAAATTGATATAAGTATAATTAAAAGGTTGAAAGCTTAAAACAGTTAGCCCGCCTAGAACAAAAGGAAATAAAAAAACTAAAAAAAATCTATTGGTAAAAAAATTAAGTAACATTATTTTATAAAAGAAAGTATTTTATCTTCTATTTTTTGCATTGCAAAAAAATCTTTATTTGATTTATGACGATAACCAAATAGATGGGTCAATCCATGGACCCAAATTCTATCAAACGTAAAATTAAAATTGCTTTTCTTACTTTGCTGTATGATTTGACTTAAATTTATTATGACATCGCCAAGATAAAATTTTTTATTCTTAACTAGAGTTTTCTTCAATACTTCTTTCTCGCAAGATGGAAAAGACAAAATATCTGTTGTTTTTGTTTTTTTTCTGAATTTTTTATTTAACTTTTTAACTTCAATATCACCAGAAAGCTGAATACTGAAGGTTAAGTCGTTATTTTTAAATAAGCTTATTTTTTTTTCAAATCTTTTTAATTTTTTTGCTATGTATAATTTAGGATTACTAATATATTTTGTCCATTCTCTATTAGTAATTAAAACATCAGCTTTGATCATCGGATTTTTTTTGATAAGCCTTAATAATTTTAGATATAAGTGGGTGCCTAACAACGTCGGTGTGATCAAAATTTACTATTTTAATTTCACTAATATGACTTAAAATATTCTTCGATTTAATTAGTCCTGAATAAGATTTATTTGCAAGATCGACTTGTGTAGGATCTCCATTTACGACTAGTTTTGAGTTTTCCCCAATCCTTGTAAGAAACATTTTTATTTGCGTTTCTGTTGCATTCTGAGCTTCATCTAAAATTGCAAAACTATTTTTTAATGTTCTGCCTCTCATAAAAGCTAATGGAGCAATTTCTATTTCTCCAGATTCAATTTTTTTATCAATTATCTCAAAGCCATATAATTCGTATAAAGCATCGTATAGTGGCCTAAGATATGGATCGACTTTTTCTTTCATGTCCCCGGGTAAAAAGCCTAGTTTTTCTCCCGCCTCAACTGCTGGTCTCGAAAGTATGACTCTTTCAATTTTTTTTTCCATTAACATAGTGATTGCAACTGAAACTGCTAAAAAACTTTTTCCAGTTCCTGCTGGTCCAAGCGCTAAAACAATATCATTTTCTCTCAATGCTTTTATATAGTTGGATTGTTTTTCTGATCGAGCTATTACAGATTTTTTTGGTGTTTTTATTAATTGAGTAAATGACTGAACATTTGAGTTTTTTTCTTTATTCGAATTTTTATTCACTGATAAAATTATATCACTTTTTTCTATAGTATTTGTTAAAAAAAATTTATCTATTAAGAATCTTATTGAGTCTGAGGCTAAAGATATATTTTCTAGTTTTCCCTTGACAGTAATAGAATTTCCTCTAAAAAAAAGATTTGTATCTGTAAACTTTTCCAGCTGTTTCAAATTGGTATTAAACTCACCTACAAGTGATAACAATAAATTATTATCTAATACTTGAATGTTTATTGTCTCTTTATCAATTTTTTTAATTATATATTTTTTATTTAATTTGCTTATTTCTGACATGGATTAAGCTGCGTGAATTTTTGTTGTATTATTAATTATATCACCAAATAAACTGTTATGATTAAAATTTTTTATTTCTACATTTAATAACTGGCCACTTAAATTTTGATTGCTCTCAACTATTACGGAATTTAAAAATTTATCTCTCCCGAAATATTTATTTTGGTTTTTTAATTTATTTTCAAAAAGAACTTCAATAGATTGATGTAATGACTTTTTCTTATTTTCTGCATTTATTTTTTCTAACATTGTTTGTAGCTTTATTAGTCTAATTTTAGATTTATCAGTACTAACTGTGTTTAGATTTGCCGCAGATGTTCCGGGTCTTGGACTAAAAATAAAAGAATATGAATTTATGAAGTGTATGTCGTTAATTAACTTTAGTGTTTCATTAAAATCCTCTTCTGTTTCACCGGGATAACCAATTATAAAATCAGAAGAGAATTTAATGCCGGGTTTTGCTTCTTTGAGTTGATAAATAGTATTTAAATACTCATCAATGTTATGTTTCCTGTTCATGGAGTTAAGTATCTTTGTTGAACCACTTTGTACCGGTAAGTGTAATATCGGCATTAGTTTATCGCAGAATTTATGAGCTTCTATTAAATCTTTAGTAACATCTTTGGGGTGTGAGGTTGTGTACCTGATTCTTTTTAAATCTTTTTCATCATTAAGTTCATTTATAAGATCAGACAATTTGTGTGTCTTGTTTTGATCTTTTGACTCGTATGCATTCACATTTTGTCCCAATAACGTAATTTCTTTTGAGCCATTATTAATTAGTTGTTTTGCCTCTATAATAATATCTTTAAAAGGACGAGAATACTCTGGGCCTCTTGTATAGGGCACTACGCAAAAATGGCAAAACTTGTCACAACCTTCTTGAATAGTTAGGAATGAAGAAACTTTAGAATTAGAATTTTTTAACAAATTTAAGCTGTCAAACTTTTCAATAACTTCAAATTCGGTACTATTAATTTTTTCTTTTTTCTTTTCTATTTTTTCTAAGATGGTCGAAATTTGATGATAAGACTGAGGTCCCACTACTCCATCAATATATTTTTCACGATTGAGCATTTGTTCATTTTCTGCTTGCGCAACACAACCTACAACTAAAACAATTGGTTTTTCTTTATTTCTAAATGCTTTTTTTACTCTACCGATGTCATGGTAAACTTTATCGGTTGCCTTTTCTCTTATGTGGCATGTGTTTAAAATGTAGCAATCTGCCTCGGATAAATTTTGGGTTGGTAAATAACCAACTTTTTTAACTAAATCTAGAATACGATTACTATCATATTCGTTCATTTGACAACCGAAAGTTTTGATAAATATTTTTTTTGTCAAATTATTTTTTTATTTTTGATCCATAAAGTTCTAGTTTGTGATCGGCTAATTTATACCCTAATTTTTTTGCAACTTTAATTTGTAATTCTTCTATTTCTTTATCAACAAACTCAATTATTTCTCCGCTATTAATGTCTATTAAATGATCGTGATGTTCCTCGGGGGATTCTTCATATCTAGCCTTGCCACCCTTGAAGTCATGTTTTTCTACGATACTAAATTCTTCGAATAATTTTACTGTCCTGTATACAGTAGCTATACTAATTTTCTTATCAATCTTATTTACTCTTTTATGCAATTCATCTACATCTGGATGGTCGCTTGATCGCGACATAATCTTTGCAATAACTTTCCTTTGGTCGGTCAGTCTGACACCTTTTGCTAGACATTTTTCTTCAATATTATTCATTTTATTTAAAGCAATTTAACTTAAATATAGAGGTTTAATCAATTTATTTTCTAATAAATTATTATCTATCAATAAGCTTATATTTTTGAGGTTATTCTCAACGTAATTTATTTTTAAAATTTTAAAATTTAGAAAATCATCATCATTTTTTATTTCAATCGGAGCAACTATAAGCGAGTTTTCAAATCGAATTTTACTGCTACTAAGTAATTTAGGATTTAAGTAAGTAAATTTTTTGTCATAAAGAATTTCCATATAATAAAAATTCTTAGAGGTTTTTTGTATTGAAATTATTTTTTTTCTTTTATCTAGGTATAAAGATGCATTGATGAGAAAATTATTATAACAAAATATATTAATTGATTTTGATAAGTTCATTCCTTTTGCTGTTGACAAAGCTATCCTTATTCCAGAAAAACTTCCTGGCCCAGTATTTACTATAACAGAAAATTTATCATCTAATTTAACATTGTGTTTTTTGACAAATTCTAGAATTTCTACAACTAACACTTCATATTTTGTAAGAAATGTTTGTAATTTTTTAGTAAAAAACTTATTATCTATAAATAATGCGATACAATCATTTTTTCCTGTGCAGTCAATAACTAAAAAGTTTCTATTCATTTTTCTATGTTTTATTACAACAACTATGCAAGTGCTGTCTATGGAAGATACCATAGATGACAGGGGAGTTATTGTGCTTATGTATCATCGTTTTGATGAAAATAAATATCCCTCAACTAATATCAAAACAGCTGACTTCATAAGGCACTTAGATTTAATCAAAAGTAATAATTTTAAATTTATCAATGCTAATGAATTTGAAAATTCACTCAAAAATAATAAGAAAGAAAGAAAAATATTATTAACAATAGATGATGCCTTTAGTTCGTTTTACAAAGAGGCTTGGCCAATTTTAAAAAAAAATAAGATTCCTTTTATACTTTTTGTAAACACAAGAGAAATTGGTAGTTACGGTTACATGAGCTGGGATCAATTAAAAGAAATTTCAAATGAGAACTTTGCTCATATAGGGAATCACAGCTATTCACATGATTACTTAGTTGATAAAACTGATGTTGAAATTATTTCAGATCTAGATTTAGCGATTAATGATTTTAAAAAAAATTTAAATTTTAATTCAACTTTTTTTTCTTATCCGTTTGGAGAATACAGCAACCGCTTTAAACATATTGTAGATAGTTTTAATTTTAAATACGCATTTGGCCAACACTCGGGTGTGGCTGATGAAACTAAAGATAGGTTAGAAATGCCAAGATTTCCAATTAATGAAACGTATGGAGAAATAAAAAGGTTTAAAACTATTTTAAAAACACTCCCTTTTAAATATAAATCAGTTTTACCTGACGAAAAATTTATTAATAAAGAAAATAACCCTCCAAATGTTATTGTAGAGTTTTACGATGATATTAAAAATCTAGATTTGATTAATTGTTATTCTAATGAATTAAATTCGTGGAAAAAATCAAAAATTGACTTTTTAGATGGCAATAAAATTAAGATAAATCTAATAGGTAAATTCACAACCGAAAGAGGTAGGATTAACTGTTCTTTAAGAGAGAATGATGGATCTTGGAGATGGCTTGGTTTGCAGTTTGTTGTGGCTAAACTTTAAAGCTTAAGTTGGCTAGGTTCTTTTACACCACTTATTATAACGGTTTCAAATTCATGTAAATCGTTTTGCTCGATTATTTGCTCTAGTATTTTTGTATATTTTTTTCCTGTCTCTGCATAATTTTCTAGCTCATGTATTAATTCTACCCCCTCTAATTTTTTATTTTTCTGTCTTAGCATAGATCTTTTCGCTCTGAAGTTTTTGTAACCTCGGTGAGTATTTAAATTTGTTATGTATGCCTTAACTGAAGCTCTAAGTATCGGAAATTTTAATATTTTATGTTTCTGATTACTTGCTGCATCGAGTGGTCTAATACCTGCTCCATCCCATGTCCACTGCCCATAAATTGCATTTCCTTCTAATGCAAATCTAGAAGTTCCCCAGCCACTTTCTTTAGCGGCTTGAGCTAATGCAATTGAAGTTGGTATTATGTCAATCTTCTCTATTAATTCATTTATATTCTCTCCTTTGACTTTATACTCTTTGTATTTTTTTCTTAACCACTGGAGTTTTTCTTCAGTATTGTTACCTTTAATTATTTTTAATAAGTAATCTCTATCAGCTTCAATTCTTTGGTTTTCAGCAACTACCAAGGGTAAAAGAATCTGAAGAAAAGTTTCTTTTTTAGCTTTAACACTTTTTATCTTACTCAAATCTTTTGGAAGTCTCGTAAAATATATTGGTTTAACTTTTTTTTCATCTCGCACTTTATCTAAACTATATTCCAAGTCTTCAAACAGGTTTAATACTGTTTGGGTATTTAAAGTATAGTCAGTTTCTGGATTATAGTTCTTTGTACTCTTAGCAGAGTCTTTTAATTCTTTTTTTTCTGGTGTTTTAGCAATTTCTTTTTCTTTAGGTTTCTCTGATTTAATTTCTACAGATATTTTAAATGTATCAAGATTTTCTATTACTATTCCTTTTAAAAAGTAGCCTCCATAAACCAAAGCTATTACTAATGAAGCGTACGCACCTCTTATCACAAATTTATCTAGCTTTTCTTTGTCTGCTTTAAAATTATAAAGGCTATTAAAAAAATCAATAATTGTATTAAAAATTATCTTGAAAAAATTTTGTATATTAAAAACAATAGAATTGAAAAAAATTAAAATATTATTATATATTTTTTTAGAAACTTTATTAAATGAAAAACTAATTGTAAATCTTACGCCTGTAATAATTCTACTAATTGATTTGCCCTTATAAAGAATACTGTTAAAAAAAATCGCTATGTTGTTAGGTGTTTTTCTTAAAATTTTATAGTATTTAAACGCAGCAGGAAAAGCATCTTTGAATGGTAAAAAAAATTGTTTTTTTCCTAATGGTAATTGAATTTTATTTTTTACAAGTATTAATTCAATTTCATGAGTGGTTAACTTTAAGTTTTTATCAAAAATAGAGTTTATTTTATAAATTTCTGCTAGCGATAATAATTTATTTCTATAACTAATATTTTTTTTCATTTAAATAGCTTCTACTGACTTTACTTCTTCTACGTAATGGCAAAGCAAGTTTTGGACTCCTTGTTTAAGTGTCATTAACGAACTGGGACATCCAGAACAACTACCTTGAAGTTCTACGTGAACTACTCCATCTTTGAAAGATTTAAATTTAATATCCCCACCATCTCTTGCAACTGCCGGGCGAATTTTTGAGTCTAAAACTTTTATTATTCTAGCTTCTACTTCTGTGTTTTCTTGCTTTTTATTTTCATTATTCTCAATGTGCAGAATGGGCTCATTGTGCGTTTCAAAATAATCATTTATATGAGCAATTACTGATGGTTTTAATGAGTCCCAAGAAATATTCTTATTTTTCTTAACGGATAAAAAATTCTCTGAGAGTAACACAAGCTCTACACCTTTTAAATTAAGCAAGTTTTTAACAAAATTATTATTAATTCTTTTCAAGTCTTTTTTTTGAAACTCTTCTGTTCCAATTGCTGATATTTTTTTTTCTGATAAAAATTTTAACGAATTAGGGTTGGGAGTTAGTTCTGTGGTTATCATGATCTTATTATATCATTTCGGATTATAATAATCCTACCATCTTTTTTATTTCTTTTAAGTTGTTTTCGGCAATTTTACTAGCTTTTTCGCTTCCCTCGTTGATAACTTTTTCTAAAAAAGTTTTATCTTCTAGTAGTTCCTTAATTTTTTTTCCAATTGGGCATATGGTTTGAATTAAAATATCAGATAATTTATTTTTTAAAAAAGAATAATCCTTTCCTTTCATTTCAATCAATGTTTTTTCTAATGACGATTTACTTATATCTGTATAAATATTAAGCAAATTTAAAGCCTCTGGCTTAAATTCCAATTCTTTTAAACTTTCGGGTATGGCTGAAGAGTCAGATTTAGCTTTTTTTATTTTTTTTATAATTTCATCTGCTGTATCTTTTAAATTTATTCTTGAATAACCAGACTCATCTGATTTACTCATTTTTTTTCCTCCATCTCTTAAGCTCATTACTCTAGAAATATTTTTTTGGATTAATGGCTCAGGTATTGGAAAAAATTCTTTTTTAAAATCATTGTTAAACTTTTGAGCAATGTCTCTACATAATTCTAGGTGCTGCTTTTGATCAGCACCTACTGGGACGTGAGTAGATTTATACAATAACACATCTGCCGCCATTAAATTTGGATAAATGTACAAACCAACACTTGCTTTTTCTCGATCTGTTCCGGCTTTGTCCTTGAATTGTGTCATTCTATTTAACCATCCGATGCGTGCTACACAATTTAAAATCCACGCAAGTTCTGTGTGACCTGGGACGGAAGACTGATTAAAAATAATACTTTTATTATGATCTAGGCCAGACGCTAAAAATGCTGCTGTTGTTTGTAGAATATTATCTTTTAATTTAACTGGATCTTGAAAAACGGTTATGGCATGAAGATCGACCACACAATAAATACATTCGTTGTTTTTTTGTAAATCTACAAAATTTTTTAATGCGCCCAGGTAATTACCTAAATGCAGGCTCCCTGTTGGTTGAACTCCAGAAAAAACTAATTTTTTTTTTTCCATTTTTAATTTACTTTAAAATTTTTACTTTTTAATATTCCTAGGATGCGGGCAAATAATAAATATATTCCCGCGCAAACTCCCAGCATCACTATAAGATAAAATGCTTTATAATGATTGTTATAAATAAATTTATCCTCAAATAAATTTAAAAAATAATTTAATAGCACAATCATAACCGCGGTAGAGAAGAAAATTTTTAGACAATTTTTAAAAAAATCTACTGAACTTTTAAAATAGTTGAATTTCATTAATAAAATAGAATAAAACAAAACCGCAAACCAAGTTGCAATTGACGTTGCTATTGGAATAATAATAAATCCATATTTTTTAAAGAACAATAATGAAATTATAATATTAAGAGCTACAGAAAAAATCGAAATATAAAAGGGGATTTTTGTGTTGTCTCTTGCAAAGAAAAAACTTGATAAAATTTTTATTAGAGAAAAAGCAGGAACTCCTAAACCAAAAAAATATAAAGCTTTTGCCGTTAATAAAATATCTCTTTCTTCGAAAGAGCCATAACCAAATAAACCATTAACAATTTCTTTAGATGCCAATATTAAACCAAATGCTGCGGGTACTGACAGAAGAAGAGAAAGTTCTAAAGATCTATTTTGAATATTGTTAATTTCAAATTGATTACCTAATTTTATTTTCTTTGATAAAGCTGGCAACACAACTGTACCCACGGCTATTCCTGCAATCGCTAAATTGATCTGATAAATTCTATCTGCATAATATAAATAAGAAACTGCACCTGCTTCAAATGATGCAATAATTGTTCCAACTAAAATATTTATTTGAGTTACACCAGATGAAAAAATGCTTGGCAATAATTTTTGAAAAAAAAATTTAACTTTTGGACTAAAATTAATTTTAAAATTTACCGATGGTTTGTAATAATATCTAGTCACAAATACTAGAAAGACTAGCTGTATAAAGCCTGCCAAAGTTACAGCATACGATAAATTAAATTCAAAATTTAAATTATAGAAATAAGAAATAAATAAAGCCAAAATTAAAAGGATGTTTAAGATAATTGGTGCCGCTGCTGCTGCCGCAAACTTATTCTTAGAATTAAGTATTCCTGAAAAGAAAGAAGATAGGCTAACAAAGAACAAGAAGGGAAATGTTATTCTAGTAAGGTTAACTGCTAAGTCAAATTTTAAAGTATCTTTGATAAATCCTGGTGCGATCAAATAAACCATAGTCGGTGTAAAAATCTCTACTAGTAAAACTATTACAAATAATACGATTAGAAGAAAATTTAAAACTTCATCTGCAAACTTCTTTGATTCTTCTTTGCTTTTTAAACTTGCTTCAGTAAAACTTGGAATAAACGCAGCATTAAAAACACCTTCGGCAAACAATCTTCTAAATGTATTGGGTAAGCGAAAAGCAACAAAAAAGGCATCAGCATAGATCGATGCTCCTAGAAAAATAGCTATTAAAACATCCCTCAGATACCCCAAAATTCTACTTATTAGCGTGTAGAAGCTAAACACCGACGTGGAAGATAAAATATTCATATACTTCTTTAAAAAAAATTATTAATGATTTTAATTATTTTATATTACATACTAAAAATAAATGACAAAAAAATCTAAGATTGATCATTACACAGATAAAGAAGCACTGGACTTTCATACAATAGGAAAGCCTGGTAAAATAGAGATAAATTCCTCTAAACCCCTAACAACCAAAAGAGATCTTTCACTTGCATATTCACCTGGCGTCGCTGCGCCTGTGAAAGAAATCGCAAAAAACCCTGAGACTGCTTATGACTACACTAGCAAAGGCAATTTAGTTGCTGTGATAAGTAATGGCTCTGCAATTCTTGGTTTAGGGAATCTGGGGGCCCTAGCCTCAAAGCCTGTAATGGAAGGGAAGTCTGTATTGTTTAAAAGATTTGCGGATATTGACTCGATAGATATTGAAGTTGATAGCTCTGATGTAAATGAAATTATTAATACAATTAAAAATATTGGAAATACTTTTGGTGGAATAAACTTAGAAGACATTGCGGCACCAGATTGTTTTATTATAGAACAAAAATTAAAAGAACTTTTAGACATTCCTGTTTTTCATGACGATCAACATGGGACAGCTATTATTACAACTGCGGCACTAATTAATGCATTAGATATTTCAAAAAAAAAAATTGAAGATGTAAAAGTGGTTGTTAATGGCGCTGGTGCTTCGGCGATTGCTTGTACTAATTTATTTAAACTTACGGGTGTAAAAAACGAAAATGTAATCATGTGTGATAGAAAAGGCGTAATTTACAAAGGTAGAGGTAATGTTGACCAGTTTAAATCTGCTCATGCTAATGAAACAAAATTAAGAACACTTGCTGAGGCAATGAAGAATGCTGATGTATTTTTGGGCCTCTCTGCTAAAGACATGCTAACAAAAGATATGGTTAAATCCATGGCTAAGAATCCAATAATATTTGCGTGTGCTAATCCAGATCCGGAAATAAAACCTGAACTAGTAGAGGAAGTAAGATCTGATGCTATTGTTGCCACTGGAAGGTCTGACTACCCAAACCAAGTTAATAATCTTATTGGGTTTCCATATATCTTTAGAGGGGCACTTGATGTCAGGGCAAAAGAAATAAACGAAGATATGAAGGTAGCCGCAGCCCATGCAATTGCTAAACTTGCTAGAGAACAAGTTCCTGATGAAGTTATAACGGCTTACGGGGGTGAAAGACCTAGATATGGAAAAGAATATATTATTCCATCAACTTTTGACCCAAGATTAATTAGTGTTATTCCAGCTGCAGTGGCTGAAGCTGCTATGAAATCAGGAGTAGCAAGAAAAAAAATAGAGAACATAGAAAAATACAAGGAAGATTTGTCTAGAAGACTTGATCCTTCAATGAATATTATGCAAAGTATTAATATTCAAATTAAAAAATCTCAAAAAAAAGTTGTCTTTGCAGAAGGTGAGGATCCAAATATTCTCAAAGCAGCAATTGCCTTTAAAAATAGTAAATTAGGTATACCAATATTGATTGGTAAAGAAGAGCGTGTAAAAGAGCAATTGAAAAACATTGGTCTAGATACAAACTTCAACATAGAAATTACAAGCTCAAAAGATAATGAAAGAAGAGAAAGATATACAAATTATCTATACAAAAAATTTCAAAGAAGTGGAATGTTAGAAAGAGAATGTGATTATTTGGTTAGAAATGATCGTGTTACCTGGGGGGCTTGTATGGTTGGCTGCGGTGATGCTGATGCAATGGTAACTGGTGGAATAAGGCACCACGCGGCCACTATAGAAAAATTAACCAAGGTGGTAGAGGCAAGGCATGGTGAAATTATTTTTGGTTTAACTTTAATGGTTTCAAAAGGAAGAACAGTTTTTATTGCTGACACAAATGTACATGACAACCCAACAGCAGAACAGTTGGTTCAAATAGCAATTTCGAGCACAAGAGTGGCAAGACTTTTTGGTTTTGATCCAAAGGTAGCCTTCCTTTCTCACTCAACATTTGGCAAACCATCTACTGAAAGAACAAAACATCTTAGAGAAGCTATAGAATTAATTAAAACTAAAAATGTAGATTTTGATTATGATGGAGAAATGCAGCCGGACGTAGCTTTAAATCCAGAGTATAAAGAAACTTATCCTTTTTCAAAAATAGTTGGAAATGCAAATGTATTAATTATGCCCGCGCTACATAGCGCTTCAATATCAATAAAATTAATGAAGACTTTTGGAGGCGCTAGACTTATTGGGCCTTTGTTAATTGGTTTGGGTTTACCTATTGAGGTTGCTCCCTTAAGATCCTCATCTTCAGATATCCTGAACTTAGCCTCAATTGCTGCATTCTCTTCAGAGATTATTGATTATAAAAATTAAAGTTTATTTCTACTTAACTCAGAGACTAGATAAATCGTAGGTATTACTTCCTCAACATCATATATTTTATTTGCTTCCTCAAGAACAGCTTTTCTTTCTTTGTCATCCATAGCTATTCCAAAAATGTATATTTTTTTATTAATCGTTTCTAAAGTGTAATTTGTAGATTTTGTTAATTTATTAAAAATTATTGCAGATCGAAGTTGAGAGGTAATTAAAATATCTTTAAATGTACTTTTAAAGTTAGATTGCCCCTTAATAGTAATCGCATTTTTTACTGATCTCACTCCTTTAGTTTCCCAGGCTAATTTTGTTATTTTAATTTTTTCTTCTGGCTCATTGACTTTGCCAGTTAAAAATATTCTTCCATCTAGGACTTCTATTTGTATAGATAAAAAATATTTTTTTTCTGCTAAGGTTAAACGAGCTACTAAATTTTTTTGCATTAAAGTATCATCAATCTGCATACCTACTGTTCGGGGGTCAAACCCAATGCTAACGCCTTTTCCAAATGTAGAAAAGTTTTTTGTGCACCCGCTAATCAAAAAAATTAAGAGTATAAGGCTAATATGTATTTTTTTCATTTTTTATTTTCAAGCAAATTTCATAAACTTTATTTTTAGAAATTTTTTCTTTTTTTGATATTAATTCAACAACATCTTTTAAACTATACTTTTTCATGTATTTTTTTGCCTCAGAAATAAGATCTTCGTTGATTTTAATATTATTAATGTAAATTTTTGATAATACAACGGTCAATTCTCCTTTTATTGGAGTTTTAAAAAATTTAATTTCATCCACCTTATCTCTATAGAAGGTCTCATGTATTTTTGTTAATTCTCTCGCGATTAGTATTTCTCTTCCTGAAAAATATTCTTTAAAAAACTTTAGATAGAAATTAATTTTAATAGCTGGAACAAAGAATACCAAAGAAAAATCAATATCTTTTAATTTTATTAATTTTTTAGTTAATTCATTCTCTGTTTTAGGTAAAAATCCGTAGAATAAAAATTTATCATCGAAACCTGATACTGAAACAGATGCTGTAATTGAAGATGGACCTGGTGCGGGAAAAATTTTAATTCCACTATCTATGCATGACTTAATCAATAAAAGACCTGGGTCAGATAAAGTGGGTGTCCCTGCGTCAGAAATCAATGACAAAATTTTTCCCTCATTTAAATATTCATTAATTTTTTTTAATTCTTTTTGTTCATTAAATTTATGATAAGAAACTAATTTTTTTTTAATTTTATAATGATTCAACAACTTAAGAGATCTGCGTGTATCTTCGCATAAAATGATATCAGAATTTTTTAATACCTCTAAAGCTCTAATTGTTATATCATCCAAATTTCCAATGGGAGTTGATACAATATATAAACCAGGTAAAAATTTATTCATAACAAATGTTTAAAATTATTAGTGTTTTTTTATCTTATATATTTATTATTTTTAATACTAATTTAATTGCAGATGAAAATGATGGGAAGCTGAGAATTGGTTTGCTTGCGCCCCTTTCAGGAGACTATAAAGATTTAGGTACATCTCTATTGCTTTCAACTCAACTTGCTCTGGGGGAAATTAATGATGACAATGTTGTTATTATACCTAGAGATAGTGGTTCGGATAATAAAGAAAAATTAAATTCAGCAATCGAAGATATTATTGCTAATGGTGCAAAAATAATTATTGGCCCACCTACTTCTTTTTTAAGAAATGAACTAGAAAAATATAATGATACTATTTTTATTTCCTTGTCCAACAAAAATCCAAAAATAAAAAAAAATGTGATTAATATTGGAATAAGTCTGGAGTCTCAACTGGCTGCTATCAAAGAATTTTTAATAAAAGAAAAGAGAACTAAAACAGTTATCTTATATCCTAAAAATAAATATGAAAAATTCATAGATGAAAAAATTAAACAATTAAAATTAGATAATTATGATGTCTTTAAATATAATCCTGATCCAAGAATATTAACTGGAGAAATCGAAAAACTCACAAATTACTCACAACGAAAAAAAAATTTAGAGTCTAGAAAAAAAGTATTAGAAAAAAAAGATGATGATCAATCAAAAAGTGAATTAGAAATTCTTGACAGACTGTATACACTTGGCTCTGTTGATTTTGATTCTGTAATTATTATTGATTTTGGTAGCAATCTAAAGAGCGTTCTTTCTTCTCTTGTCTATACTGATGTTGACGACAGTTCTGTATTATTTACTACTGTTAATCAGTGGTTCGATGAAAGTATATTTAGAGAGAATTCAGTAAAAAATTTGTATTTTCCTTCGATCAATATGAAGCAGTTTAAAAACTACAATGAAAATTATTATAAAACCTTCGGGCTAAAGCCTGATGAAATTACAATTTTAGCTTATGATGCTTTAGGTCTTGTTTACTATGTTTGGAATAAAAACAACGGAATAAATTCTATAAATGACTTTTTTATTAAAGATAAAATAAAAGGGAAAATAGGGACCTTCGAGTTTAAAAATAATAGAATTCTTCAAGAACTAAAAATTTATAAGACCGACTCTGGTGTTTTTAAAGAATATTAACTTTTTTTTTAATTTCTTAAAAGCAATAAAACGATGATCTAAAAGCATTTTTTTTCTTTTGTTCATTTGGCCAAAAGTTAAATCGTGTCCCTTTGGAATAAAAATAGAATCATAACCAAACCCATTTTTGCCTAAAATCTTATCTGAAATATTTCCTTTTATTTCTCCTGTAACTGTTATTTTATTAGTCAAAGACAATTGTAATGTTAGGCTGCAAATAAATTTTGCTTTCGTATTTTTAACCCTTTTATTATTATTTTTTAAATTAACCAGATGAATAATTTTTTTCATAGCAGCTCTGAAATTCCCATATCTTTTTGCCCATCTTGCCGAATAAATTCCGGGTCTTTTTTTTAAGCATTCCACACACAGCCCTGAATCATCAGAAATAGTTATTATATTTGATTTTTTAAAAAAATATTTTGCTTTTAATTCTGAATTTGATCTAAAAGTCTTGCCGTTTTCTATAGGACTAGAAATATTTAAATCGAAAGGAGATATTTTTTTGAATTTTTTACCCAGTAAATAACTAATTTCTCTAATTTTACCCTTGTTGTGAGTCCCTATTAAGATTTGTTTATTTTTTTTATTTTTAACTAGTAATTTCATTTTTAGAACCTATATAGCAAATATGGAAAACGAAAATAATAAAATAAACCAAGAAAATGAAGATTCTGTTTCCAATGAAGTTCTAGAAGAGAATAATAATGAAAATCAAGAACCTTCTATAAAAGATCAGCTTGAAGGAACTGAAGATTCTATTTCCAATGAAGTTCTAGAAGAGAATAATAATGAAAATCAAGAACCTTCTATAAAAGACCGGCTTGAAGAAACTCAAGATAAGTTGCTAAGATCTTTAGCTGAAGTAGAAAATCAAAGAAGAAGGTATGAGAGAGAAACTCGAGAAGCTTTTGAGTATGGTGGTTTTAGTTTTGCAAAAGAGTCTTTGGCTGTTTTGGATAACCTTCAAAGAGCACATCAATCAATTAAGAACGACGAAGGTTTAAAAGATAACAAAGACTTAAATAAATTTCTAGAAAATATAGAAATTATCGAAAATGATTTGATTACAATTTTTGAAAAAAATAATATTAAAAAAATAAAATGCATTAATGAAAAATTTGATCCTAACCGACACCAAGCTATGCTGGAAGTTGAAGATGACAAAGTTACTCCAGGTACAGTACTTCAAGAAATTCAGCCTGGTTATTTTTTTAAGGATAGACTGCTTAGGCCTTCATTTGTAGCAATTGCTAAGAAAAAGGACGAAAAAGATGATGAAAATGATGAAAAAAATAAAATTTGAGATCTTGTAGAGATGCAATTAACACCCATATACCAAAAACAAAGGATAAATAATTATGAGTAGAGTTATAGGAATAGATCTTGGAACAACTAATTCATGTGTGTCAATCATGGAAGGTTCTCAAGCAAAAGTTTTAGAAAATGCAGAAGGTGCTAGGACGACGCCATCAATTGTAGCCTTTTTAGAAAACAATGAAAAATTAGTAGGTCAACCAGCAAAAAGACAGGCTGTAACAAATGCACAAGATACTATCTTTGCTGCCAAAAGGTTAATTGGAAGAAATTTTGAAGACGACACAGTTAAAAAAGATATAGATAAAGTACCGTATAAAATTGTTAAATCAGATAAAGGAGAAGCTTGGATTGAAGCAAAGGGACAAAAATATTCTCCCTCTCAGATTTCAGCATTTATTCTACAAAAAATGAAAGAGACAGCTGAGAAATATTTAGGTCAAGAAGTAACCAAAGCTGTAATAACTGTTCCTGCTTATTTTAACGATGCACAAAGACAAGCTACAAAAGATGCTGGTAAAATAGCTGGGCTTGAGGTTTTAAGAATTATTAACGAACCCACTGCAGCAGCTCTAGCGTATGGTTTGGATAAAAAAGGAGGAAAAAAAATTGCAGTCTATGATTTGGGTGGGGGTACTTTTGATGTTTCTATTCTTGAAATAGGAGATGGAGTCTTTGAGGTCAAGTCTACTAATGGAGATACTTTTCTTGGTGGAGAAGATTTCGACGATGAAATTGTTGCGTACTTAATTAATGAATTCAAAAAAGATAATGGTATCGATTTAAAAACTGATAAGCTCGCTTTACAAAGACTAAAAGAGGCTGCTGAAAAAGCAAAAATTGAACTCTCGACTACCGCTCAAACAGAAATCAATTTACCTTTTATTACAGCAGATAAAACGGGTCCAAAACACATTAACTTTAAATTTACTAGAGCAAAGTTAGAGGCATTAGTTGAAAAATTAATTGAAAGAACATTGGCCCCTTGTAAAACTGCATTAAAAGATTCTGGCTTCTCAGCCGCTGAAATTAATGAAATAATTTTAGTTGGTGGTATGACTAGAATGCCAAAAGTTATTGAAACTGTTAAAAATTTTTTTGGAAAAGAACCAAACAAAAGTGTAAACCCAGACGAAGTTGTGGCAATGGGAGCCGCTATTCAAGCGGGCGTTCTTCAAGGTGACGTTAAAGATGTATTGTTATTAGATGTCACACCTTTATCGCTTGGCATTGAAACTTTAGGCGGTGTTTCAACTAAATTAATAGAAAAAAATACGACCATACCAACCAAAAAAAGTCAGGTTTTTTCAACTGCTGAAGATAATCAGCCAGCTGTATCAATAAGAGTTTTACAGGGTGAAAGAGAGATGGCTGCTGACAATAAATTATTAGGAAATTTTGAACTAATTGGAATACCGCCGGCGCCGAGGGGAACTCCTCAAGTAGAAGTGACATTTGATATTGATGCTAATGGCATCGTGAATGTTTCTGCAAAAGATAAAGGAACAGGTAAAGAGCAGAAAATTCAAATTCAAGCTTCAGGTGGTTTAAGTGAAGAAGAAATTCAAAAAATGGTTAAAGAAGCTGAGGCCAACAAAGAAGCTGATAAGAAAAAAAGAGAAACTGTTGATGCAAGAAACCAAGCTGATAGCTTGATTTTTTCAACTGAGAAGAGCTTTAAAGAACATGGAGATAAAGTTTCTGAGGATGATAAAAAAGCTATAGAGACTGGTATTTCAGATTTAAAAAAATCTTTAAAAGGCACTGATATTGAAGAAGTTAAAAAGAAAACTCAAAACTTAATACAAGTTTCTATGAAACTAGGAGAGGCAGTTTATAAAAGTCAACAAAAAGACCAATCGGCAAAACCCGATAAAGACGATGATAAAAAAAACAAAAAAGAAGATGTCGTTGATGCAGATTACGAGGACGTAAAAGAAGATAAAGAAGATAAAGACGATAAAGACGATAAAGAGAAAAGCGCCTAAGATAGAGATTTAACAAGGAATAACTTTTTGTGGCCAAAAAAGATTACTATGACATCTTAGGAGTAAATAAATCTGCTTCAAAAGAAGAAATAAAAAAAGCTTATCGCTCAACTGCTTTTAAATTTCATCCAGATAAAAATCCTGGCAACAAAGGTGCTGAAGAAAAATTTAAAGAAGCTAGCGAAGCTTATAGCATCTTATCAAATGATAATAAAAAAAATAGCTATGATCAATTTGGACATACTGCCTTTGAAAGTGGTGGAAGCGGTCAAGGCACCGGCGGATTCGATTCTTCCTCGTTCTCGGATATATTTGAAGACTTCTTTGGTGACTTTACAGGAGATTCATCAAGAGGATCAGCGCGAGGACAATCAGGTGTTAGAGGAAATGATTTAAGATATGATGTTAGTATAAGCATAGAGGATGCTTACAAGGGCTTAGAAAAAAAAATTATATACACAACTCATAAAAAATGTAGCTCTTGCAAAGGATCAGGCGGTGAACCTGGCTCTAAACCAGTTGAATGTGATTACTGTGATGGAAAAGGAAAAATTAGATCAAGCCAAGGTTTTTTTACTGTTCAACAAACATGTCCTCAGTGTGATGGTTACGGGGAAACGATAAGTAAAGCTTGCTCTACATGCAGAGGTAACGGAAAAGTTCAAAGCGACGAGAATGTATCTGTTAAAATCCCTAAAGGTGTAGATGATGGAACCAGAATAAGACTTTCAGGCAAGGGTGAGGCAGGCTTTAAAGCTGCTGGAAATGGAGATTTATACTTATTCATATCTGTCCAAAACCATACTCTCTTCAAAAGATCAGAAGAAAATTTGTTTTTTGAATTACCTATAACGTTTGCTGATGCAGCATTAGGAACCACGATAGAAGTTCCGTGTATTGATGGTAGCAAAATAAAAGTTAAAATACCGGCAGGAACACAGTATGGAAAACAATTAAGATTAAAAGAAAAGGGAATGCCTATTTTAAGGAGAAATTCCTTTGGTGATTTATATATTAGAATTATTCCAGAGGTTCCTATATCATTAACTAAAAGACAAAGAGAAATTTTGGAAGAATTTAAAAAATTAGAAAATACTAAAATTAGTCCAACTATAAGAAGCTTTTTTGAAAAAGCTAAGAAATTTTGGAGCACTAATTAATGAAAAAAATTAATTTAGCTATAACTGGTTGCATGGGACGAATGGGTCAACAACTTATTAAATCATCAAAAAACAATCCAAACTTTAAACTAGTATCTCTAACTGAAAATAGAGTCATAAATAAAAAAATAAATGGTATTAAACCGAGTCTAAACAATGAATCTGCATTTGCAAAAGCCGACGTAATTATTGATTTTACCGTTCCTGAATGCACACTCGAAATTCTAAAAATTGCATCAAAACTAAAAAAAAAACTTGTTATTGGAACAACTGGTTTTACAAAAAAAGATGAAAATTTAATTAATAAATTTTCTAAAGGGGTTTCTATTTTAAAGGCTGGCAACATGAGCCTAGGTGTTAATTTGCTGATGTACTTAACGGAAATAACTTCTAGTTCATTAGGCGATAACTATTTAAGTAAAATTTTTGAGATCCACCACAAGCATAAAAAAGATTATCCATCTGGAACAGCATTAATGCTTGGGAAAGGCATCGCAAACGGTAAAAAAATAGATTTCTACAAACTAATGGGTAAAACCTATCTTAATAAAAAATACTTTCCATATTCAAAAAAAATAAATTTTAATTCATTGAGAGAAAGTGAGGTAATAGGTGAGCACGATGTTAAATTTTCTAGTGGAAAAGAAATTATTTCCCTTAACCATGAAGCATTTGATAGATCTATATATTCTGAAGGAGCTTTAGCAGCTGCTAAATGGCTAATGAATAAAAAACCTGGTTTATACTCAATGAGAAATGTTTTAAATTTTAAATAAATTTAAAACAATGCATCAAATAAAAAAAGCCAGAATAATTTCTAGAACATTAAATAAGATTTACCCGAAAACACCAATTCCCTTAAAACACACTAATAGATTTACATTATTGGTTTCGGTTCTCTTGTCCGCACAATGTACTGATGTAAATGTTAATAATGTAACGAAAAATATTTATGATAAATATAATAAACCAGAACATTTTTTTAAATTAGGAAGAAAAAAGATTGAGAGACTTATAAAAAAAATTGGGATATTTAGAATTAAAGCAAAAAGTATTTATTTTTTGTCAAAACAGCTAATTGAAAACCACAAAAGTAAAGTTCCAAGCACTTTTGAAGAACTAGAAAAACTACCTGGTGTTGGTCACAAAACAGCCAGTGTGGTAATTTCGCAAGGATTTGGATTGCCTGCCTTCCCAGTTGATACTCATATACATAGATTGGCTCAAAGATGGGGGCTGACAAATGGTAAAAATGTTGTACAAACAGAAAAAGATTTGAAACAATTATTTCCAGAGAAGTGCTGGAATAAACTCCACTTACAAATGATCTTTTATGGGAGAGAGTTTTGTAAAGCCAGAGAATGTTACGGAATTAGTTGCAAAATTTGTAAATATTGTTATCCCACTAGGACAAAAGAAATAAAAACAATTAAAGCTTAATATGAAAATTTTAGGAATAGGGAACGCCATTGTAGATATCATCTGTAAAGTAGATGATGATTTCCTACACAAAAATAGTCTAGCAAAAGGTACAATGAAACTAATTGATGAGGAGGAGTTTAAAACACTCTCTTTAAATTTAAAAATAGAAAAAACTATAGCTGGTGGCTCTGTAGCAAATTCAATAGTTGGGCTAGCACAACAAAATAATGAAGTTTCTTTTTTAGGAAAAATAAATGACGATAAATTCGGTCAAAACTATGAAGATAGTTTAACTAAAGAAAATGTGAAATATTTGTATAAAAAAAAGAAAGAAAATATACCTACAGGAATATGTTTAATTTTAGTTACTCCCGACTCTGAAAGAACTATGTGTACATTTCTTGGGGTATCAGGAAAAATAACTCCAAGTGATTTAAACGAACAAGATATAAAAAAAAGTCAAATAATTTTTTTAGAAGGGTATTTGTGGGATGAGGGGGATCCTAAAAAAACCTTTAACAAAGCACTGTCTCTGGCAAATAAATCAGCGATGACACTTTCTGATAAATTCTGTGTCGATAGACACAAGGAAAGTTTTTTTAATATGGTTAAAGAAGATTTAGATATAACATTTGCTAATGAACAAGAAATTACATCTTTAATCGAGGCTAAAAAATTTGAGGATATAATTACTTTTGCAAAAGAACTTAAAAAACTAATTGTAATAACAAGGTCTGACAAAGGCAGTATAGCAATTAGTGGGGCAGAGGTTGTAGAGTGTAGTAGCCAAAAAAATTTAAAGATATTAGATTTAACAGGGGCAGGTGACTTGTTTGCAGCGGGATTTTTGGATGGTTATATAAATAATAAAACAATTAAAGAAAGCTTAGAAAAAGGCACAGAAATGGCTTCAAAAGTTATTCAAATCATTGGAGCAAGATTAAGTTAGTTTTTATACGTTCTTATATAATTTTTTAAAATAGAACGATGTAAATTAAGATTTCATTTAAATTAAATACCCATGTTTAGTATTCAATATAAATTTATCATCAGTAAATTTATGTAATATTTTCTTTCTAAGTCGATAAATGTGAGTTTCTACAGTGTGTGTATCAGCGTCCACAGAGTAATTCCAAACTTCTTTTAAAATATAATTTTTGGTTAGAGGTTCTTTTTTATTATTTAACAATTCTATTAATTGAACTTCTCTTTCCGTAATAGTGATAAATAATTTTTCTTTTTTTAATTTCTTTTCATTTTTATCTAATGTGTAATTCTTGATTTTGACAGTAGAATTTTTGTTAAATTCATGAATGGTAACAAAATTTATAATTTTATTTTTTAATTCA
>MDTF01012236.1_pt1 | contig 23387 bp, 22 predicted proteins | sample 811191 | NCBI WGS metagenome assembly MDTF01 (sample SAMN05326649, study PRJNA326480) | marine metagenome | isolation source: seawater | place: Southern Ocean | collected 2011
GTAAATATCTACTATTATGGACGTCCAGATGTGGAATATTTGAATGAAGGAAAGAATCGTCCTTATTTAGAAAATTATGACGTTGTAGAAAATAAAATGATAGAAGAAGGTTTAATAACACAAATAAAAACTTCATTTGGTAGAAGTAGTTACTGTTCTGTTGCAAACGTTCACAAATGTGCTATGAATTTAGTTCAAATTAACAGCTATGCTATGGTTATACATAACAAAAATTAAAAATTAAGTAAAAGTTGAAGTCTAAATATGTTGAAGGATATTAAAGTTGCATTGATTGGTCACACATTACCAGAACCAGTTGAAATGGATTTACCAAAAAACCCAATGAAAGCAAAAGCACTTTTGAGTCTTCATAACTTTACAAGAGTCGTGACCGAAGATAATAAGTTGATAGACCACGTTGCTTATTTAAAAAAAAAATTAAAAAAATCAAAAGAAGAAACTTTTTCTTTATGGGAAATGAGTTTGTGTGCAGGTCTTTTATTGACCTCTATGTTAAAAAGAAATGGAATTGATTGCAAATCATTCAATTTTTTAAGTAAAGAAAATGAAGTAGGAGTGCTTAATGAAGTTGAAAGCTATAAGCCTGATATTATTGGACTTAGCACAACATTTATTTTAACGCCAAAACATTTTATTGAAGTAACTTCAAATTTAAAAGAAAGATTTCCAAATTCTTTTATTGTTTGCGGTGGTCACCATGTTTTTACAACTTTATTGCAAATGAGCGAAGATGAGAAAAAAAATTATTTAACCGAATCCAAAGCAGATTGCTTTATAAATGACTCTCAAGGAGAAAATGCACTTCTAGAGCTCGTAAAAAATTTTGATAGTGATATTTCTCAAATCCCAAATTTAATATGGAAAAATAAAAAAAATGAAATTATGTTCAACCATATTCACCCAGAAGATAATGATGTAAATTCTACTCTTATAGATTTTGATCATCTAGAAGATCCTTTTATTGCACATATTAGAACTGCCAGAAGTTGTTCATTTAAGTGTGCTTTTTGTTCATATCCTACAATTGCAGGAAAATTAGCAACAATGGAACTTGAAAATGTTTTTACCACAATAAGAAAAGCAAAAGAAGCTGGAATAAAAGCAATTTTTTTTACTGACGATACTTTTAATGTACCTAAAATAAGATTTGAAGCAATAATTGATGGAATGTTAGAAAGAAATTTACAAATTCCCTGGTACTCTTTTATTCGTTGTCAATATTTAGATGAAAACCTAGTTCATAAAATGAAAGCTTCAGGATGCCAAGGATCTTATTTGGGTGTAGAGTCTGGCTCGGATGATATATTAAAAAAAATGAAGAAAGGCTCTATCTCTAATTTTTATAGAGATGGTATAAAGTGGTTAAAAGATGCTGGTATAACTAGTGTTGGTTCTTTTATTATGGGATTTCCTGGCGAAACTGCTGAAACTGTAGAGGTTACACGTGATTTTATTGAAACTTCAGGCATAGATTATTATTACATCCAACCATTCTATTATTTACATCATACTCCAATTTTTAAGCGAGCAAAAGATTATGATTTAACAGGTGAGGGTCTTTTCTGGTCTCATTCTACTATGAATTGGAAGCAGGCCGGAGAGCATGTTAATAGATTATTTTTAGATATAAAAAATTCTACTTTTATAAACCCAGATTATACTCTTTGGGAAATTGCTTATCTTCAGTTGAAAGGATTGAGTTTAGAGGAGATTAAGCAATATCGTAAAGAAATTAATCAGATGACTCAAAAACAAATGCTGGATTATGGTTTGGTCTCAGAGGACTGGTGGAATAAAAAAGATTTATTGACAAACAGTAGCGGATCTACAATGCAACAAAAAATAATGATTTCTTAAAGAAATAATCTAGCAAATTTTATTGATACAAATTTAATAATTGTGAGTGTAGTAAATAGATTTTATAAAATTGCTAAAAAATACCCAGAAAAAGTTGCTGTTCAGGGTAATAATAAATCCTATACTTATTCACAATTAGCCGCTTTATCAAAAAAAATAGCCCATAAAATTAGAAAAACTGAAGGAGAGCATAGAGTCTTAATTTTACTTGAGCGTGGAGCATATGCGTATAGTGCAATGTTTGGATCTTTAATTTCAGGTGGATATTACTCAACTTGCAACATTGATACGCCAGTCTCAAAACAAAAAAAAATTTTAGAAATTTATAAACCATCAGTAATAGTAAGTACGAAAGAGTTATATAAAAAATTAGTAAACCGAACTAATATTAAAGTACCTTTAATCAATATTGAAGATTTATCAAAAGAACCAAGCGACATAAAAATTAAAGATCACAAATATGCGTATGTTTGTTTTACCTCTGGCTCCACAGGAAATCCAAAAGGGGTAATAATATCTCGTAAAGCATTATCGAGTTATATAAATTGGGCAATACTAAAGATGGAATTAAAACCAAGTGATCGGTGGTCACAACACCCAAATATATCTTTTGATTTAAGTGTTCTTGATATTTATGGAGCACTTTGTTCCGGTGGAACTCTCTACCCCCTTACTTCTGCTATGGATAAAATGATGCCGGCTCAAGCAGTAAAAAAATATAAATTAACAATTTGGAATTCAGTGCCCAGTGTTATTAACATGATGATAAAAGCAAATCAAATTAAGTCATCACTATTAAAAAGTTTACGTTTAGCAAGTTTTTGTGGAGAGCCTTTATTTAAAGAGCATATTGAAAATATTTTTAAAGCTTGTCCAGCTATCACTGTACATAATACTTATGGACCAACGGAGTCTACAGTGTCTATGACACTACTTAGAATAAAAAAAGGAGACAATATTAATAAAATTTGCAATGGCAGTATTTCTATTGGAAAAGCTATAACACATACTGGCCTAAGATTGATTGGAGGAAAAAATAAAAATGAAGGTGAAATTGTAATAACAGGTAGACAGTTAGCTGAAGGGTATTGGAGACTTCCAAAAGAAACTAAAAAATCATTTCGTAAAATTAATATTAATGGAAAGAATGTTAAAGCTTATTTTACAGGAGACTGGGCAATAAAAGAAAAAGAACATATTTTCTTTAAAAAACGTATAGATCGTCAGTCTAAAATAAAAGGATTTAGAATCGAGCTTGAAGCAATAGATAATGAAATAAGAAAATTTACAAAATGTTTATGCTTTTCGAGTGTTGAAAATAATAAACTTTATTCTTTTATTGAATCCACCAAAGATAAAATTGATATAGATAATTTAATTTTAAATTTAAAAGAAGTTTTAGATGATTACTGCATCCCAAGTCGTTTTATTTTTATGAAAATTTTTCCAAGAAATGAAAGTGATAAAATTGACCTCAAAAAAATGATCAAAGAAAATATTTAATTTATTTTTTGAATATAAACCAATTACTATTATCTACAATGTTAGGCACACTTTTTAATAGAGGATCTTCATTCCAATAAAAACCATAATTTATTAGTTTTAATTTAGGATAGGCCTTCCAAATTTCTTTAGCAAAATCTCTTTTAAATAATAATTTTTTTTTACCACGATATTTAATTTCAACTGGTGTTGGATTAAAATATTCATCAATATAAATATATTTTTTTGATAAATTATAAATATTTTTGTAAATTTTTTTTAAAGACTTTGGATCTTGATGGATTAAAACTCCAGATGTTATAACAAGATCAAATTTTTCTTTAGTTTTGAAGCTAATCATGGACTGATTTACACAGTTATATTTTTTTTGTGCTATTTCGTGTGCTTCCTTATTAATTTCCACACCAAGTATATTAGCGTCTGGATAAATTTTCTTTAGAACTTTTAAGTTAAATCCAACATTACAACCCAATTCAATTACAGATTTTGCTTTAATTTTGTTTGAAACTAATGTTTTGCCTATGGTAGGAAACCTATCTTCAAATATAGAACTTCTAATGGCATACTCTGTTCCGATTTTGGTTGACCATGCTTTTTCCTGTATCGTTTTGAATTTATTCATAAATTACAAGTTTTATATATGAACTTAATGACTTATCAAGTTATTCTAATATAATTTTTTATTGAATTTTTTATTGAATTTTTTGATAGCTTCTTTCAAAGACAGATTGGCCACTTTGCATATGTTGTCTAAAATATCTACCAAGAGCTCTAAGTTTGTCATCAGTATAGATCGACCTAATTTCATTCTTCATAAAATTAATTTTCTCTTGATTTAAATTTATTTTATAGATTGCATGATTCTTAAAATTATCTATAGGCATGTGATCTTCAGCGAGCCATGCTGGAAAATCAAAGTCCAATTCAATTTCATAGACATCCTTTTTTATTGAATTTTCATCATTCATTATTTCATCAATCATATATAAATTTTTCATCCATTTTTCAGATGAGTTTAAAATTAAAACAAAATCTTTATCAAAACTAGTATTAAAGTTATTTTTAATGATCTTAAATAAATGCGACATGATATCTTTGTGAATAAAAAAGCCTTTAGCACCATATTTGCCTAATAAATTTTCACCAATATCACCTTTTAGTAAACGCTCATAATTCTTGTCTTTCGTATAAAAAGTATTTGCTTCTTTTTCACTGTCGAATAACTCATTTTCAGCCTCGGTGCAAAACTCATTATATAAAGTTTTAAATTTTTCATTAGTTTCACCATTTTTGATTGATTCAGCTGTCTTTTTTACAACATCATGCCAACTAATATTTAATTTTTTTGTTAATTTGTATATAGGATGAAATATTGAAGCTGATAATAACTGTAAAATAAAACTAAAATTTCTACAATTTAAATAGCCTTCATAACTCATAGTATTAGTTCCAACACATACTCTTTCAAACTCAAATATTTTCTCTCCAGAGTATTGTCCAAACTGTTTTGGTAACACTCTGTACTTAGAAATCATACCATTTCTCTTTATGGCAGCATCTCTTCCAAGTTCTGCTCCACACAACATCATTAATGTATATGTTCCAGTCATTACATTATTGTCCATTAAAAATTTCATGCCTTCAAAATATGAATTTTCTGATTCACCTGGTAAGGGTATGATCAATTCAGTTGTTGCTGTTTTTCCTCTTTTTTGAATTTCATGTATAATATCAATCTGAGTGTCTGAGCCTATATTTTTTCTTTTAATATTTTTTAATACACTGCCATCCATAGATTGCATAGCAAGACCCATTTGAACTCTATTCTTTAATTTATCATCAATTTTGAGTAATTTTTCTTTTTTATTCTTTGGCGTACTGCAATGAATTATTTGAGGCCAATCATATTTTTCCATTACTTTTGCTATATGATCAGCAAGTTCTACGTCTTTATCAAACAAACCCCAGTTAGCATCATATATGCAAACTGTTTTGGTTCCCTTTTCTAATTTCGCAATTTTGTCTGCCACATACCACATTTCATCAGAAAGTCTTTTTGTACTAAAAGAAGTAATCTTACTTTCGTCTATGCCCTGATCACAAAACGTACATAAATAAGGACAACCTCTAGCAGTTTCAAAAGAAGGAACATACTTTCCATTTAAATACTTATCGAGGAGACCGCTTAAATAAGGTGATGGAATAGCATCTCTTCCTTCTGTTTTTACTGAACCTTCCATTCCTAGTCTAGGGACATAATCTCCAATCAATATTTTATCATTATTTTTAGATAGTGAAACACAACCTTTTATTGGCACATCTTCTTGTTTCATTAAATTAACAGAATATTTTTTTTTTATAAATTCTTCAATAATTTCAAAAAAAACAACCTCTCCATCTGAATATACAAAATAATCAACAGCAGGTCTTTTTTTCAAATAATTAAAACACTTAGTATAAGTCTGGTCTTTTTCGGAGTCCTCTATTTTTCTACTCCCAGTGCCAGCTGGAAATTCAGGTCCACCTAAAATTGTTAAAATATTAGGATTTTTCTCTTTAGCTATTTCACACATTCTATTTGAAAGTTGAGCATTCCAAACATAATTAGATAAAGCAATAACATCTGGTTTCCAATTTTGAATTAAATCAAAAATTTCTGTAGTCTCTGTTACAATTTCTAACTCTAGATCAGTATGAGTAATTTTTTTTTTTAAAAACGTAGCTATATATCCAATATTGATTGGCACATAGTTAGAGTGTGTTCCTACCGTATCATGTCTTGGATCACAGAGTAAAATTTTCATTTTTATAACTATATCAAATATTAAATTAATTTGTAGAGATTAAATCTACAAGAATATCTTTATAGTACAATAAAATAAATTGATTAATTTTTTTTTTAAGATTTTATGTATTAAAAATAAGCTAAAATTTAATCTTTTGTTCAAATATTGAACAAATAGCTTTACTAAATTACTTTTAGATAATACCTTGCAAAATAATGATAAATGGTCCTGATTATTTAAATATATTAAGAAAATTGGTTAAAAACCCAGACCTTAATCAAAGAGAACTTGCTACTGATTTAGGCTTAAGTCTTGGTAAACTTAATTATTGTCTTAAAGCTCTTAGAGCAAAAGGGCTAATTAAGATTAAGAATTTTAAAAACAATAAAAATAAATCCAGATATTTATACATATTAACTCCAAGTGGAATTTCTCATAAAACAAAACTAACCTTGAATTTTATGAAGCAAAGACTTAAAGAGTATGATGAGCTGCATAAAGAAATAAAATCAACAGAAAATTAATAACTTAAAAAATTTTAAATGTTTAACAACAAAACAATTCTGATAACAGGTGGAACAGGCTCGTTTGGTAAAAATTTTATTAAATTTCTTTTAAAAAAATATAAAATGAAAAAAATTATTATCTATTCTCGAGATGAAATGAAACAATACGAAATGTCACAAATATTTTCTCCTAAGAAATATAAGTGTTTAAGATATTTTATTGGAGATGTTAGAGATTTAGAAAGATTGACAATGGCCTTCAGAGGTGTGGACTTTGTTATACACGCCGCTGCACTAAAGCAGGTCCCAGCAGCAGAATATAATCCTACAGAATGCATCAATACAAATATTACAGGCTCACAAAACGTTATGCTAGCTGCAATTAAAAATAATGTAAAAAGAGTAATATCTTTATCCACAGACAAGGCTGTTAACCCAATTAATTTATATGGCTCATCAAAACTTGCCTCTGATAAGTTAATTATTTCTGGTAATACTTATGGAGGTGCCAAAACAATGTTTTCAGTTGTGAGATATGGAAATGTAATAGGATCAAGAGCATCTGTGGTTCCTTTTTTTAAAAAATTAATAAATGAAAAATCTAATTTTTTACCAATAACACATGAATCAATGACAAGATTTTGGATTACAATAAATCAAGGAATTAACTTAGTACACAAAGCTATTGTGAATATGATTGGTGGTGAAATATTTGTTCCAAAGATACCATCTATAAGAATAATAGATCTGGCGACTGCAATGGCACCTAAATTGAAAAAAAAATTTATTGGTATAAGGCCAGGAGAAAAAATTCATGAACTTTTAACCTCAAAAGATGAGTCAGCAAATGTGATAGATTTTGGTCAATACTACATAATAACACCAAATATAAATTTTAAATTTAAAAAAAAAAAATACTTTAAAAACAAAGAAGGCAAAACAGGAAAATTTGTAGAAAATGGATTTGAATATGCTTCTGGCACGAATAAAAAGTTTTTAAATATAAGTGAAATAAGAAAACTTAACGATACAAATTCAATTGATGATTCCGTATAGTCGTCAAGTAATTGACAAAAATGATATTAATAGCGTTATAAAAGCTTTGAAGAGCGACCTTGTTACTACAGGTCCAAAAATTGCAGAATTTGAAAATAAGATAAATAAATTTCTTGGAGTGAAGTATGGTGTTGCTGTGAATTCTGCAACTAGTGCTTTGCATATATCGTGTATTGCTCTTGGTTTAAAAAAAGGAGATTGGTTATGGACATCGCCAATAAGTTTTGTTGCTTCAGCAAATTGTGGTTTATATTGTGATGCAAAAATAGACTTCGTAGATATTGATAAAAAGACCTTTAATATTTCAATTACAGAGCTTAAAAAAAAATTAATCCTAGCTGAGGCTGAAAAAAAATTACCAAAAATCATAGTACCAGTAAGTTTTGCGGGGCAATGTTGCGATCTTAAAGAGATAAAAAAACTTAGCAAAATCTATAATTTTAAAATTTTAGAAGATTCATCCCATGCTTTAGGTGCAAAATACGAAGGTCAAAAGGTTGGAAATGGTAAGTACACCGACATATCAGTTTTTAGTTTTCATCCAGTTAAAATAATAACAACATTAGAGGGGGGTATAGCAGTAACAAATAACAAAAAACTAGCTGAAAAACTTGAAATGTTAAGATCACATGGAATCACTAGAAAAAAAAATTTATTTAAAAATCATAATAACAACGAATGGTATTATGAACAACACTTGTTAGGCTTTAATTATAGAATGAATGATATAGAAGCCGCATTAGGAGTAGAGCAATTAAAAAAAATTAATAAATTTTTTAAAAAAAGAATTTGGGTAAAAAAATTTTATGATCAAGGTTTAAAAAAACTACCAATAAATTTACCACATATAGATAGTAATAAAATTTCTAGCATGCATTTATATGTGATTACTTTAAGTGATAAGTTTTCAAAAAAAAATAGAGATAACTTAATAAAATTATTGAGAAAAAAAGGAATAGGTGTAAATGTTCATTATATTCCAATACATCTTCAGCCATATTTTAAAGATTTAGGTTTTAAAAAAGGCATGTTTCCTGAGAGTGAAAAATTTTATGATAAAGCAATAAGTCTTCCAATACATCCAAAAATTACAAAAAAAGATTTATTAAAAGTCACAAATACTATTAAAAATTTGCTTATTAATGAATAATATTTGTATTATACCAGCAAGAGCAGGTAGCAAAAGAATCAAAAATAAGAATATTAAGTTATTTCATGGTAAGCCAATTATATACTGGACTATTAAGGCTGCTATAGAAAGCAGATGCTTTTCTAAAATTATAGTTTCCTCAGATAGTAAAAAAATATTAAAAATATCTGAAAAATTTGGAGCAATTAAAAATAAACTTAGGCCTAAATATTTATCTAAAGATAAAAGTTCTATGGATGATGTGATTAAGTATGAATTATTCAGAGAACAAAAAAAAAATCAGGTAGACAATGTTTGTTGTTTGGTTGCCACAGCTACATTAATTAATCCAAAAGATATTAAAAATTCATTAAAAACATTACGAAATAATAATACTGACTATGTGTTCTCAGCGACCACATATGATGCACCAATTCAAAGATATTTTTTTATAAATAAAAAAAACTATTTGAAAAAAAGAAAAATTGAAAACTTGGAAAAAGGCTCACAAGAGTTACGAAAAGCCTATCATGATGCAGCTCAATTTTATTGGGGGAGTGCAAAAACTTTTTCTTCTAAAATACACATTTATAATGGTAAATCTATTGCATATATTATTCCATCATTTAAAAATATAGATATAAATGAAATTGAAGATTGGAAAAAAGCTGAAGCTTTATTTGAGCATTTCAAAAAATTAAAATAATCAAGAACTAAGTATACTTTTTATTTCCTCTACCGTTTTTATTTTAGACTTTCCCAGGTAATCTATTTTATTTTTTAATATACTTATAGATTTTTCATATTTCTTATTACTATTTAATATTGTTTTGATAGAAGGACTCATTTTTTTAACATCACTAATTACTAATCCAATTTTCTTTCTATCTTTATAATAATTTAAATTTTTATATTGTTTTTTAAATAACCTTTCCCTTAATGAAAGGAAAATTACAGGTCTTTTAGTTAAAAAACTATAAGTAAACGATGTTCCAGATAAATCCGATATCATAAGACAAGATCTCCCATAAGTATTAGAATAATCATCTGAAAAATCAAATAAAACTTTTTTATCATTTTTATATTTATTAATTAATTTATAGACACTTGAATTCTTGTCTTGAGACAAGCTAAATTTTTTTTTATTAGCAGGGTGAGGTCTAACAATTATTTTAAACTTAAAGTCTTTTTTGATAGTTTGAATAATTTTATCTATGAAATCTATAATGGAATGCTGAGGATAAGCCAGAAAATTAGCTGGAGCAATAATTATTGAATCTTTATTCTTATTCTTAATTTTATTAAAATAATCAAATCTAGGATAGCCAGTAGATTTAATTATTAAATCTTGTTTTTCTTTATTTTTAAAAAACAATTTTGAAAAAGATTCAGCTAAAGATTTAGAAGATAAAAAAATATAATTATATTTTTTGATTCTATTTATTGTTTCTAACTCTTTCTTTTTACCAGTTAATGGTGTGTCATATAGAGAATGATGAATATAAATTTTTTTTGCATTTTTTGGAAAAACATCACATATGTAATTACTGACAAATAAATCTACATTATTTACAAATTTAATCATTCCCTCAGTAATAAAAAAAAATCTTTCTTTATTAATACTATTTAATTTATGACCATAGAAAACTAAATACTCTTTTTTTAACTCTTTGAATAAATCACTAATAAAATCTATATCTTTTAGTGTTAAATCTTTTCTAGAAAAATAAAAAAAAATAACTTTTTTCGAATCAGCTTTAATTAAAAAATTAATGTAAATTATTGAAATAAGTGACTTAAAAAAATTGTGATATCTTGAAATTTTAAGAAATGACATCAAATGTGAAAGACATATTTCTTTCCTTTTTCTCTTTCAAAATTAGGTGGAAAATTATTTCTCTTATCCTTGAAATGTTTTTTTCTATGATTGCCCTCTGATTTTTTATTGTAAGTCAGAAATAACATTCTTCTTTTTAAATTAGACATATTATTAGCAGATCTATGTGGAGTGTAATCATGAATTATTATTAGATCACCTGGTTTAGTGTTTATTGGTTTCCATTTTAATTTATTTTCTTGTTTTTTTGGCATCTCTTTCCATGATTTTCCAATTAACCCATGCTTAATATTGTTTTTTGCCACTTCCAGTCTACCATTTTTTTTATTTGAGCAATCAATTGAAATTATGATTGATATAAAAGACTCAATTCCATACATGCCTTTCCAAATAGTTGCGTCTTGATGAGCTTTAAAACCTTTAGCTCCTGGATATTTAAAATTAATTTTATCTTTAAATAATACTAATTCTGTACCTGAAATTTTTTTCAGTTGTTCTAAAATTTTTTTACTAGATAATAACTTCTTGAACTCTTTATGGTAATCATAAAAATTTTCAATTCTTGTTAGTATGCTCTTCTTTTTGTTTTTTAATGAAATATCATAATATTTCATCCACTTCCCTTTAACATCAGGGAAATTTTCAATTTCTTTAGTCCAATTAATTAAGCCTTTTATATCTTTCTTAGAAAAAAAATCTTTACTAATTAAATAGCCCTTATTTTTATAATCTTTTATTTCATCTTTAGTAAATTGGTATTTCATGTGGGCTGATATTTAAGTCTGTTTTACAAGTGCATTTGCCTCAGAATTTTTACCATATTTATATTCAAATCTTTTTGGATCACTTGTTTTTAATAGCAAATTTGCTGTTTGATTGGCCTCATTAACAAAGCTTTCAAATTCATCAGGACCTGTAAATCCATCTACTTTTACTAGAGAAGATCTAAATAGCATATCGTCTAAAGTTCTTCCTTCCCACCAAAGGTTTTCTTTAATCACTTTTCTATAAATTGGTGTCCCCGGTAAAGGACTTAAAATTGCAAAAGAGAAGCTGTCAGCACCACTGTTCATAGCAAAGTTTATTGTTCTTTGCATCTCTTCATAAGTTTCTCCTGGATAACCAATAATCCAAAAAGTATGTACTAACATTCCAGCTTTTTTAGCATTTTCTATTGAAGGATAGATGGTTTCTAATGGAAGTCGTTTATTAATTATTTCATCTAAAACTCTTTGAACTCCACTTTCACAGGCTAGTGTAATTTGATAACAGCCAGAATCAGCCATAACTTTATACATCTCTTCTTGTTTATTAAAATGATAATTCACTTTAGTTCCGTTTGGTGTACACCAAGGAATTCCTAGTTTTTGTAACTCACCACATAAAGAGTAAAGATTTTTTTTATTAACTGTAATTGTGTCATCATCAAATTGAATTTCACCAATTTTGAAATCCCTAACATCATTTCCAATCTCACTCATGATGTGTTCTGTAGATCTCCATCTAGTATTATTGCCCCACATCTGTGGAGTGGAACAAAAAGTACATTTTTCAGGACATCCTCTTGAGCACATTACACTCAAAACTCTTTTTGATCTTGATTTTGCAGAGTGAAATGCACCAATTTTAAAATAAGCTTCCATGTCAACCAAATGTCTGGCAGGTCTTGGTAGTAAATTTAAATCATGAACTCTGGTGGATGGATTAATTAAATATTTTTCATGTCCAATTTTTTTAACTAAGCCAGGTACTTTACTTATGTCCTCTTTGTTTATTAATCTATTTACTAATTCAAGAAAAGAAAACTCCCCTTCACCGGACATAGCAAGATCAAAATTTTCATCTTCCAAATCATTAATTATTTTTGGTAAACCTGAATTTTTATCGATTTTTGCAATTTTATAATCAGAGACTGCGCTTGAAATATGATTTCCACCTAGAATTACAGGTATATCTTTTTTTACTTTTTTTACTATACGGGCAATATTATGGGCAGATTCCAAAAGGTTGGAGAATAAAACTGATATAGCAACAATGTCTGGTGAAAAATTTGAAATAGCATTCGCAATTTTATCGTCAGATTGACCAATCATTATAATGTCATTTTTTTGGTCAATTGTATGTCTATTATCCCAACCGTCTAAGGCGGAATCATAAATTTTTACAATATGACCATTTTTTTCTAAAATTGGAGCAATCAATAAAAGCCCTAAAGAGGGTTGAATTCTATTCACACCATCACCAACTCCCTTAAGGTTTGGTGTTATTAATAAGACTCTAGCTTTTTTCATATAATTAAATTTACTTTATATTAAACAATTTTTTTTATCTTATCAATCAGTTCATTCGACAAGCTTTTTAATGACTTGTTAAAATTATTTTCAATTATTATATTTGGTTTTTTAGGATAATCAGGCTTAATATGGATACCAAGAATATTTTTTTTGTTTCTATAAGTTTTCTTTTTTTTTAATTTTATAATTTTGTATACATCAGCTTTAATGTAGATTTCTAAAAAGTTAGTAAGTTTTTTTTTATAAATGCGTTTAGCTGCATAATTTAATCCAACGACACTATAAATTATATTAATTTTTTGATTTGATAAATAAGCCAAAACATCACTAAATTTATGTGAATTTGTTGTACGATCTTTCTTAGTATAACCATTTTTATCAAAAAAATTTCTGAAAACATCTCCACTAAGAATAATAGTTGGACCATATATTTTTGAAATTCTATTTTTAATCAATTTTGATAATGTTGATTTTCCAGTTCCAGAAAAACCTTCAATCCAAAATATTATACCCTTTTTTTTATTTATTTTTATTTTTTTAGGCATTTGCATGATTTTTTTCTTAAAATTGTGCTACTAATATTTTTTGTTCTTTTAAAAATGATAATTTTTGACTTTGTAATAATATTTTTATTATCATTACCATGAACCAAAAAATTTATTTTGTTTTTTTTTAAAAAATTATCAGTAACTAAAAAATTAGTTGGTATGACTTTATCTACATACTTAATTGATTGTAATATTTCTTTTCTATACTTAAAATTTAATTCTGGATGATACCCTTTATATTTTTTAATTTCTACATCCTTGGTTAGTGCAACTATTACTTTACCAAATTTACTTGCTTTTTTTAATAACCTTATGTGACCATGGTGAATTAATGTTGCTGACATATCCACAAGTATTTTTTTTGTACTTTTCATTAAAATATATAGTCCAGAATTTTGCCTCTTGCATTTTTGCCTAAATGTACTTCTCCTATATGACAAACCACACTTCCACCAATATCATTCCTTGGCTCATATAATATAACTCTTTTATTTTTAGCTTTAATTATATTTTTTACATGAGTGCATAAAAGTGGCTGATGCTCTTTGGGTATAGTTAATTGATTTTTCATTTTTTTTAAAAAAATTTTTTTATTTATTATTACACTAGCTTTAAACTCTGAATGTTTTTTTAAAACATCATAGAGTGAATATATTGTATGGTAAGGGCCTGTCATTTTTTTATTTAAATGATTTTTAATATTAAGGTAAAAAGACTCTATATGATTTTGAGGTTCTTTTTTGTAACAAATAAAGGATGCACCTGTTAATCCAAAAAGCCCCTTGCACGAACTAAATGCCATCGTGTCAGCTAAGTCATGGTTTTTTTCTAAACCAATTGAACCAGTTGCATCAAGCATTAATTTTGCATTTATCCTTAACTTTAGTTTGTGAAGGTTTTCTATTGGAAGTTTTAGACCACAACTAGTTTCTGTGGAACAAGCAAAAATCCAATCATATTTTTTAGTCACATCTTCTAAATCTGACCAAAGCACTGTATCTATTTTTTTTATTTTCCCATTTATCTTACTTGCCGTATTAGCCAGGTAATGAATTCTATCTGAATAATACCCCGTTTTTACTATTAAAACTTTTCCATATAAAAAATTTAATGCCATTATTTCAATTGCTAAGCTTGCTGACCCTTGCATTCTAACTATCTGTTCTTGTCCACTAATATTTAAAATTTTTTTTAAAACAAATTTTTCTTTAGTTAAATACTCCTTGTCTCCACGTCCAAAACAAGGGTTCAAAGAATAAATATTTTCTTTTAGTAAGCTTGCTGGTCCTGCTGTAAATATTATTTTATTTTTATTTTTATTTTCAATTAATTTATCTAGATTTTTCATATATTATTAATTATTTATACTTTTAATAAACATCTCTTTTCTTAACTTTATTTTTTGATTTGGCCTACCTAGGTTTTTTCTATAACCTTTTTGGCAATTAATAACCAATAAAGAATTATTCTTTTTATTTATTGCTTTTTTAATTTCTTGACGTATTTCTGCTTTCTTAATTATAACTTTATTATAACTGTAACCACAAGCTTTAGAAATTTTTGTAAAATCTATAATTTCACCTTTTGTTGGTTGACCACCAACTGAGTCATGTGCTTTATTATTAATCACCACATGTATCATATTTTTACACTGTGCACTTATTGCAATTGACCCCATGTGCATTAATATAGCCCCATCTCCATCTATACATATTATCTTTTTTTTAGGTTTATGTAGCGCTATTCCAGTTGCTATTTGATTTGCGTGACCCATACCCCCAACAGTTAAAAAATCCTTAAATGTGTCTTGTTTTAAAATTTTTCTTGTTTCAAAAAGCTCCCTTGAAGCCATTCCTGTTGTTGAAACAATGATATTCTTTTTTTTGACTTCTTTTACAATTTCTTTTATTGCATCCTCTCTAAAGAAACTATTTTTATGTTCTACTTTTTCTGGAGTTTTAAATTTAGAAAAAGTATTTTTTCTTACTACTATTGCAACTGGCTTATTTTTTTTAAAGATAAATCTTTTAATTTCTTTACTATTGATTGAATATTTTTTGTTTTTTCACTTATTATTTTGTAGGGTATATTCATCAAGTCTAGCTGTGCTAATGTGATTTTACCCTGGTGTTTATGCTGAGGTTCATCAGGTATCTGCATTTTTTTTGTGGATATTTCCCCTCTCCATCCAATTAAAAGCACCATGGGTATGCCGTATACATCGCTAGATGCCAAAGAAGTTATTGGATTGACCGCATTTCCTAATCCAGAATTTTGCATATAAACTAAAGCAGGTTTTCTTGATGCCAAAAAGTGACCTATAGCTAATCCTATTGCTGAACCTTCATTAGTAGAAATTATATGATTTTTTTTTAATTTTTTTTGTAGGCAGGCACAAAACTCTTTAAGTAATGAGTCTGGCACACCTGTAAAAAAATTTATTTTTGCTTTTTTTAAAGCATTCAAAAAATGCTCAGGGTTTATCATTACTGTGTTCCAGGTATAAGCTTGAGAATATCTTTAATGCTTATAAGATTTTTATCACTCTCTTTTGTTCTTCCATGTTTTAAAATTGAAGAAGCTGTTTTTTGCATTGCAGGATAAGCTGCTCTAAATAAATGGTTAGCATAGATTACTATGTTAAAGTGGTTTTTAATCAAAGTTTCTTCTTTAACTGAATTGTATGTTGATGGAACACAAATCAATGGTACAGATTTGAAATCCTTTCTAAATTTTTTAGAAAATTCAAAGATTTCATTAGGTACTTTTTTTTTACTATGAATCATTATGCCATCAGCCCCAGCCTCAACATATTTTTTTGCTCGTTTAAGTGCGTCACTCATTCCATTTTCCAGAATTAGACTTTCAATACGTGCAATTATCATAAACTCTTTATTTGTTTTTGTAGAATCTATTAAATTTATTTTTTCACAGAAATGCTCAATAGTTTCTTGTTTTTGATTAGAAGTTTTTTCATGAAGTGAATTTTTTTTTAATCCAGTTTTATCTTCCATTATAACAGCTGATATACCTAATCTTTCTATTGATCTAATATTTAATTTTAAATGCTCAATCTTTCCTCCAGTGTCAATATCCATTATTAGTGGCTTGGTAGTTACATCAAAAATATTATTTATATTGCTTAATCTTTCTGAGATATCTAAAGCCTCTATGTCTGGTTTACCCATGCTCGTGGCGTCTGTAAGTGAGCTTGACCAAAATCCATCAAAATTTTTGTGGCCTTGTTTAACTTTTGTAGATGCATTTTCTGCAATTATTGCTGAAATAGGACTATGTGTTTCAATAAATCGCAATAAAGATTTTGAATACAAAAGTCTTTTTAAGCTTTTTAATCTAATTTCAGAAGTTGTGAATTTTTCTTTTTGCTTCATCGCTAGGGCTGTTGAGGAGACACCTTTCGTATATGGAATTTCAATAAGTTTTGCTTTAATTTTTTTTAAGGCTTTTACAGCATTTTTTCTTAAATTAAGTTGAGGTCCAGACAGCCAGTCATCACCATGAACCATAAAGTCTGGTTTAATCTTTTTTAAATTTTCAGAGTAATCCCATTCATCTTGAGGAACTACTTTATAGACACCTATTAAATTGCTAACTATTTTTTTTCTTTGCTCATAATTTAGCAAGGGTAGTCTTTTGTGATTAGTCAAAGCTCTATCAGTTAATAAACCAACTATGATTTTTCCATACTTTCTGGCATGTTCAATTAAATTTATATGACCATGGTGTATGGTGTCTGCTGATAAGCCTATATATACTTTTTTATTATTCATTAAATTTACATGGACAATTAGAAAATAAGTATTTACAACTAAATTGTTCAAATTTTGAACATAATATAAAATTATTTTAGTTTGTATAGTCAAATCGTTAATTCTCTGATTAGAGGCTAATTTTATGAAAAATAAAAAAATTGTATGCATATTGCAGGCTCGTATTTCGAGTTCCAGACTTCCTGCCAAGGTTTTGCTGCCTGGGTACAATAAACCATTATTATTACACACTGTAGAAAGACTAAAAAAATCAAAATTAATAAGCAATACCATAGTAGCAACCACAAAGTTAAAAATTGATGATGTTATATATGAATTATGTAAAATAAATAATATTGACGTTTTTAGGGGACATCCTACCAACCTCCTTGATAGATATTTTAAATGTGCAAAAAAATTTAATGCAAAAATTATTGTGAGGATTACCTCAGATTGCCCACTAATGGATTACAAGATAGTTGACAAAATGATTAAAAAATTTTGTTCTTCAGAAATTGATTATTTAAGCAATATTCACCCACCATCCCTTCCAGATGGATTTGATATTGAGGTTTTCAGCTCTGATGCTTTAAAAAAAACGTACCACAACGCAAAAAAAGAGTTTCAAAAAGAGCACGTTACTCCTTATATTTGGGACAATCATAATAAATTTAAAGTTAAAAATTATAGTTTTTCCAAAAAAGAAAATTATTATGAAAAGTATAGATTAACATTAGATTATAAAGAGGATTTTTACGTCATTTGGAAAATATATAATGTATTATTTCCAAAAAAAAAATATTTTGAATTTAAAGATATTATGGAATATCTTAAGAAAAATCCTAAAGTATTGATAAACAAAAAATTTATTAAAGTAAATTGGTACAAGGACCATTATAAAAAATTAAAAACTATAAATCAATCTGATACTAAATTTTTGAAATAACAATGTATAAAAATTTTAAACATAACCCAAAAAAACTTCAAAATTATGCAAAGAAAATTATCCCTGGAACCTCACAGCTATTTGGTAAAAGACCAGACTTATATCTTCCAGGAGGTAATTGGCCAACTTATTATTCTAAGGCAAAGGGGATAAGTGTATGGAGTATTGATAAAAAAAAATATCTAGACTTTACGATGGTTGGTATTGGCACATCAGTCTTAGGTTACGCTGATGAAGATATAAATAAAGTGGCAATAAAAGCAGTAAATTCATCTCCAATGAATACTCTTAATCCACCAGAAGATGTTGAGTTAGCCGAACTATTAATAAAATTTCATCCTTGGGCTGAAAATGTTAGATATTGTAGAACTGGAGGTGAAAGCATGTCAGCAGCAATAAGGCTTGCTAGAGCATATAAAAAAAGAGAGAAGATATTATTTTGTGGTTATCACGGATGGCATGATTGGTATTTATCAGCAAACCTGAGTTCAAAAAAAACATTAAATACTCACCTGTTAAAAGGATTGGAACCGCTTGGTGTACCAAAAGCTTTAAAAGGCACAATGATTCCTTTTAAATTTAATGACTATGATGACTTAGAAAAAATAGTAAAAAAAAATGCAAAAAATTGTGCTGCTATTGTTATGGAGCCCTGTAGAGAGAAACTACCAGATATAAAGTATCTTAAGGAAATAAAAAAAATTGCAAAAAAAAATAATTGTTTATTAATTTTTGATGAAATAACAAGTGGCTTTAGGCTGGGTACTAGTGGCATACATATGAATTTAGGAATTTATCCAGATATGGCAATATTTGGAAAGACTATTGCAAATGGTTTTGCCATGGGAGCAATAATAGGTAAAAAAAAAGTAATGAAAAATGCAACTAAAACTTTTATGAGTAGTGCATTTTGGACGGAAAAATTGGGTCCTGCATGCGCTGTTGCATTTTTAAAAAAACATAAAAAACTTAATATAGGCAAGATTTTGGAAAAAAAGGGCCAAATAATAAAGAAAATTTGGATAGATGCTGCAAACAGCGCTGGGCTAGAAATTGAAGTAAATGGAATAGATCCACTAGCATCTTTTAAGTTAAAGATTTCAAATTGGCCTGTTGGGTTAACATTTTTTATTCAAGAAATGCTTAAAAGTAAAATTTTAGCTTCAGATAAATGTTATGCAAATTATAAACATGACACTAAATCATTAAAAATTTATAAAAAAGAATGTTTTAAAATTTTCAAAAAAATTTCAATATTAGAAAAAAAAAATATGTTATTAAAAAGTTTAGAAGGACCAGTAAAACAAGTAGAATTTCAAAGACTAACTAGTTAATTTATATGAACAAATTGAGTGATAAAAATATTATAATTACAGGGGCGCTAGGCTTGATCGGAAAAAAAATATCTGAAAGTTTAGCATTGAGTGGTGCAAAAGTCATAATGTTAGATCTTAAAAATAGTAAAGAATTTAAATCAATAAAAGAATTTAAAAAAATAAAAGACCAAATATTATATATTCAATGTGATGTTACAAATGAAAAAAATATTAAAAGTGCAAACAAAATAATTTTAAAAAAATATAAAAAGATAGATGTCCTAATAAATGGTGCTGCAGTTACTGATGCTGTAGAAAAAAAACCCAATCCAAAGTCATCAATGTTTGAAAATTATCCCCTTAATAAGTGGAATGAATCTTTAAAAGGAAATTTAACAAGTGTTTTTTTATGCTGTCAAGTTTTTGGTAAATCAATGGCAAAATCAAAAAATGGATCAATAATAAACATTGCATCAACTTATGGGGTTGTAGCACCTGATCAAAATTTATATGTTAATAAAAATTCTAAAAATACTTTTTTTAAAAACCCAGCATATCCAACAACCAAAGGTGCTGTAATAAGTTTTACAAAATATTTAGCTGCATATTGGGGAAAGGCTGGAATTAGGGTGAACGCATTATCTCCTGGAGGAATAGAGAATAATCAGAACAAATTATTTATTCAAAAATATTCATCAAAAACTTTATTGGGAAGAATGGGTAAGCCTGACGACTTATTAGGCATCATAAAACTTTTATCAAGTGATGAATCTAGCTATATTACAGGGTCTAATATAATTATAGACGGAGGATGGACGACCATATAAAAAAATTAAAAAATGAAATTTAAACCTTTAATAATAAAAAAAGAATTAGAAATAAAAAAGTATTTTATAAAATATGGTCTTCAAGAATTACTTGAAGTAAAAAAATTTATATCAAAAAAACCAAATGAAATGAAAGATAGTATTTCATTTTTACCAGAATTAGATGATTTATATCTTTTACATAAATATATAATTTTATTTAAGAGAATGACGGTTTTAGAATTTGGTCATGGTTGGTCCACCTTGGTAATGGCAAATGCAATAGATCATAATAGAAAAAAATATTTAAAGCTTAAAGGGGAACTTAGATTGAATAATGGTGGTGAAGTTCACTGTATAGATAATTATAAAAAGTGGATAAATAAAACTAAAATTAAAGTAAAAAAATATTCTAAATTTGTAAAATTTCATCATTCCGATGTTTATATGGATACATTTAATGGAAGAATATGCACTTCTTTTAATAAGATTCCAAACATAAATCCTGATTTTATTTATTTAGATGGACCAGATCAATTTAATATAAAAGGTAAAATAAATTCTTTTAATATTGGACATAAGGATTTTATGCCAATGACTTCAGATATTTTAAAAATTGAACATTTTTTAAAACCAGGAACAATAATTGTAGTAGATGGAAGAGCGGCCAATAGCCGATTTTTAAAAACAAATTTTCAAAGAAATTGGAAGTACTTTTATAATAGTTTTAACGATCAACATGTATTTTTATTAGATGAAAAACCGCTTGGTATACTTAATAGAAACCAACTAAAATTTTATTTCGGTAAAAAATAGTATCAAAATAATAAAATAGGACTTTATTTATGATTAAAATTGGAAATAGAAAAATTGGTAAAAAATATAGACCATTAATTATTTGTGAGCTTGGTATTAATCATCAAGGATCTCTTTCGGTTGCAAAAAAAATGGTTGATTTAGCCTGCAAAAATGGAGCTGAAGCGATTAAAAACCAATGTCATATTCTTGATGAAGAAATGATAGATGAAGCAAAAAAAGTTATACCCACGAATACAAATAAATCAATTTATAAAGTTATTAAACAAAATTTGATGAGTTTAAATAATGAGATTAAATTAAAAAAGTACGTTGAGAAAAAAGATATGATGTATTTAAGCACTCCTTTCTCTCTAGAAGCTGCAAAACAACTAAATAAAATTGGTATCAAAGCCTTTAAAATTGGATCAGGAGAATGTAATAATATTCCTTTACTTGAGGAAATAGTAAAATTTAAAAAACCAGTTATCTTAAGTACTGGTATGAATACCCTTGAATCGATTTCAAAATCAGTAAAAATCTTAGAAAAGTCAAAAATAAAATATGCCCTGCTTCATTGTAAAAGTGAATACCCTACAGACCCAAAGGGTTTAAAATTAGATTTTATTTTAACATTAAAAAATAAGTTTAAAAATGCTGTTGTAGGTTACTCAGATCATTCGGATGGTCCAATACCGTGCATTTCAGCCATAGCAAAAGGTGCGTGTATAATAGAAAAACATTTTACCGATACAAAAAAACGTAAGGGACCAGATATAATATGCTCTATGGATCCAGAAGAATTTTTATTTATTAAAAAATCTTCAGAAATCATTTTTGACTCAAATGGAAAGCATAAAAAAATTTCAAAAATAGAAAAAAAAACAGCAAGATTTGCTTTTTCATCTATCGTATCTATAAAAAATATTAAAAAAAATGAAAAATTGTCAAAAAAGAATATATGGGTAAAAAGACCAGGAACAGGAGATTTTCTTGCAAATAAATTTAAATACATAATAGGTAAACACGCAAAGAGAGAAATTCTAGAGGGAAAATTCATTAAAAAAAACGATATTAAATGAAAAAAAAAATATTATTTCTTACAGGGACCAGGGCAGATTATGGAAAACTCAAGATATTAATAACCGCGACTCAACTTAATAAAAAATTTAAACCAATTATTCTTGCAACAGGTATGCATATGCAAAAACATTATGGATTCACATGTAATGAAATAAAAAAAGATTTTAAAAATATTGAACTTCACACATTTAGTAATCAGCTTAAAAATAGCTCAATGGATTTAGTGTTGGCTAAAACAATCCAATGTTTGAATAAATTATTAAAAAAAATAAAACCGGATCTTATGATTGTTCATGGAGACAGAGTGGAAACTTTAGCAGCATCAATTTACTGTAATTTACATAATGTTTTAATAGCACATATAGAAGGAGGAGAAGTTTCGGGAACAGTAGATGAGTCAATTAGACATGCTTGTACTAAACTTTCTCATATACACCTTGTTGCAAATTCCACAGCACAAAAAGTTATACAAAGACTGGGAGAATTAAAAAGAAATACCTATGTAATAGGCTCACCTGAAGTGGACACTATGATAAAAAAAAATTTACCATCAATAGAGATGGTTAAAAAAAGGTACAATATAAAATTTGATAAATACGGTATTTTCTTATTTCATCCAGTTACGACTTTAGAAAGAAAAGAAGTTATTTCTCAATGTAAAAAGCTTTTTTCAGCTATTATTAAAAGCAAAAAAAAATTTATAATAATTTATTCTAATAACGATACATACTCAGAGATCATTTTTGAGCACATTGAAAAGTTAAGAAATAATGATAATTTTAGGGTTTTACCTTCTTTAAGATTTGAATATTATTTAACATTATTAAAAAATTCTGAATTTATAATCGGAAATTCTAGCTCAGGGGTGAGAGAGGCACCCGTATATGGAGTTAAATCAATTAATTTAGGGAATAGGCAAAAAAATAGAATATTAAGTAATTTAGTTAAAGACATTAATTTTAATGAAAAGATTATTATTGATGAGTTAAGTAGAAAAAAGAAAGGCAAAAGCAAAAATGCATTTAATTTTGGAAAAGGAGATTCAGCAAAATTATTTATTAAAATTTTAAGTTCAAATAAATTCTGGAAAACTGATAGACAAAAATATTTTTCATAATTTGCTACTAAGCTTAA
>MDTF01011218.1_pt1 | contig 23377 bp, 24 predicted proteins | sample 811191 | NCBI WGS metagenome assembly MDTF01 (sample SAMN05326649, study PRJNA326480) | marine metagenome | isolation source: seawater | place: Southern Ocean | collected 2011
CCGTGCCTTAAGACAAAGTACCATTGGCGCTGAAGGGCTTGACTTCCGAGTTCGGAATGGGATCGGGTATTACCCCTTCGCAATAATCACCGGCACAGGTGTTATACATATAATAATTATATTGTAAACAACAAATTATTGTCTTTATTATTAGCTCTCAGTGATGTTTTTTATGTATTCTTTAAGCTTAACTTTACCAAAAATCTTATAAACTTTATTTGATAAATTCATGCTTGTTAATGCAGATGTGAACCTTTCACCCCTACGTGGAGCAAGTAGTTTAATTTTTGATTTAAACATTTTTGCGACTTCAAGAATACTGTAACTCTCTTTGTTGGATATACTATAGTGTCTACATTTATTTTGCTTCCAAGCAAAGTAACATGTTTTTACAGTGTCATCTATATGTGTAAATCTTCTAGATTGAGTTCCTGGCTTCACAACTGTTAGTGATTTTTTCTTTCTATAGAGATCCTCAAATATTCCAATAACTGTAGCCATACTTCCAGTGGATATTTGATTGGATCCATAAACATTATAAAAATAAATTATTTCAAATTTAAATTTAAACCATCTTTTCAAATTTTCTAATAATTCGAGATTTTTTGCTTTTGTAAATGAATAGGGGGATAAATTTTTATCATTTCCTTTATTTCCAATTGTTGCAGATGTCGCTGAATAAATAAGTTTTATATTATTTGTAAAACAAAAGTTAAATACTGCATTTGATCCTATCGTATTAGAATTTATACATTCTTCCATATTCAGAAAGCTTTGATAAATTCTAGCAAATTCACCAAAGTGAAAAAGTGAATGAATATTTTTTGGATTTTTTAAAACTTTACTTATATTTTTAGTGTCTAATTTAATATATTTTACTTTTTTAGATTTAACATGGTTTTTACGAGAACCAGTTGAATAGTTGTCTATACTAATTATATTATATTTTATTTTTTTTATTAACAGGTATTTGATTAGATTAGATCCTACAAATCCAGCTCCTCCTGTAATAACAATATTTTTTTTCATTTTTTTAATCTTTTATTTACTCTTTATTATTAAAAAACTTTTATCTTTAATTTCTTGATTTTTATATAATTTTTCAACTTCATCATTAAGTATAAAACCAATCTTATTCAAATGAAAAAATGCTCCTTTAATTGGATTATAATCATACTGTTCAAATTCTTTATTAAGCCTTGATGCATTGCGACTGATAAAAATTAACAAAGTTAGTAACAATATAAAATATATTTTTTTTTTCAATATTAATGGATTAAATTTAAATCGACTTAAATAAATTGAAATTGGCATAAAAAAGATTAATGCTAAAAGTGTATACCCACCATATCTTAAAGATGGATGGTTATAAAACCACTCAAAAAATAAAAATAAAATTAAATAATAAAAAAAATTATAATCATTATTAAGAGTAACTTTTTTAATCTTTGGACAGTTATGAGAAAATAAAAAAAAGGTAATTCCTGAAATCACAATTAAAGCAAAAATATTATCAGAAACCTTAGTAAAAAAATATGTATCAATCCAATTTCCCACCCAATTTAATTTAGAAACATATGTTAATGGATCAGCAACTCTAAAATTTGGGTTAGCACCAGCTTTAGACCACTGTTCATACCATAATTGCATTTGATCAACTTGAACCAAAGATATGGACCAACTGAATTCATCAAAACAAGTGAATGTTGCTGGATAAATTAAACAACCAGTATTTGAGAATGTTGTAAATATTGTAAATGAGAAAAAAAGTATAAATAAATATGTATAATAATTCTTAAAAACTAGACTAATAAGAGTACTTAAATTAAAAAATTTTTTTATTTGAAAAAACCATAATAAAAATATTATCAAATAAATTATGTAAAATGATTTGAGAGATATAATGATTGCAAATAAAAGAGTTAATTTAGGATAAAAGCTATTAAAATAATTAGAATTAAATTGATTTTTTTTAAAATTTATACTTTTTAAATAATATACACTCATTACAAAAATTAATATTAGAGCCGACCTATCAGTGCCATGTTCTGCTATTCTTGTAAAAACTGTATTTATATAAATTAGAGATAGAATTGATAAAAATAAAATATGATTAAAGTTATTATTCTTTATTAAATTTTTTATATTATTAAACAGTATATAGTTCGAAAATCCCAGAATATAAGCTGCTCCACTATTCATTAGAAAGTATTTAATTCCTGGTAAGTAGAATAAAGAGTTTAAATAAAAGATTGAAGATGGTGTTCTAAAACCATGGTTCAGAACCCCAAGTCCAAATATTTTATTAAAATTTGTAAGTATTAGCGTGTATGGGAAATGATAATAATAAAAATCATCGTGATTTTTATACATTAAAATGGCAATAAAGATAATTGTAAAAATTATAGTTATATCCCTATACTCAAAAATTCTTTTGGAAAAGTTTTTTATAAAATCGTAAGTAAAAATTAATAGTCCAAAAAATATAATTAAAGAATTATGCAGAAAATTGTGTGCAAAAAAAATATTTGTGAAGTAAGAAATTAAAATTAATAGAGCTACGCCTAGAAGACCATCAAATGAGCTAACTTGATAGTTTGAATTAAATAATGTAAATATTTTTCCATACCCTATTATTGAGTATAAAATTAAAAAATAAAATAGTAATAATATTAAAATCTGAGGCATTTGGTATTAAGGAAACTTATATAACGTATGAAATTATTTAATCAATTACTTAATAATGAATTCAATTTTTTTGATAAATTATCATTACTACTTTTCAGCATATTGCCTATTTCAATAATTATTGGAAATGCAGCTATTAATATCAACCTAGGTTTAATAAGTCTCTTATTTATAGTTTATTGCTTTAAATTTCAAATATGGAGCTGGTTAAAAAAAGATATTTTTTTATACCTTATGACTTTATATGTTTTTTTAAATTTAAATTCTCTGTATTCATATTTTGTATTATTTGAAAATCAAATAGATCTATTTTGGACTGATGACGGTATTAAAAGATCTTTTACTTTTATAAAATTTATATTGCTAGTTATGGCATTCAGTACCTTGTTAAAAGATAGTAAAATTTTAAATTTAGTTCACAAAAGTTGGTTTTTTATAATACTAATTCTCATAGTAGATGTATTTTTTGAAAGAATTCTAGGAAGAAATATTATTGGGAATATTAGTCCTGATGGCACAAGAATTGTCTCTTTTTTTAAAGATGAACTAGTTGTTGGTGGTTTTATTTTTTGCTTTGGCTATGCATCAATAACCTATTTTATGAATGATAAAGAGAAAAGTAAATATACTTTACCAATTATGGTAATTTTTTTACTAATTCCATTATCTATTTTTATAACTGGAGAAAAATCTAATTTTATAAAATCGATGTTATTATTTCTCGTAATTATTTATTTTTTACAAAAAAATAAATATCATTTTAATTATAAAATATTCCTAGCATCATTCCTAATTTTAATTTTTTGTTTTTTAACATTTAGTAAAAATATGCGTATCAAATATTATGAAACATATTCTAGAATAATTACACCTGCAAAAGTTATGGTTAGTGGGGGAAATATTTACAATATAAAATATTTTTTACATTATGACATTGCGCTAAAAATTTTTAAAAATTACCCTATTACAGGTGTAGGTAATAAAAATTTTAGAGTAGAATGTTTTAAGAAAAGATACAGAAATAAAGATAATATGATGCACTTTGGCTGCATTACCCACCCACATCAAGTACATTTTGAAATTTTATCAGAACAAGGAATTTTGGGATACATGCTAATACTTTATTTAATTTTATCGTTTTCATTTAAAAATATTAAAAGAGCTATTAAAAATAAAAATATATATCACTTAAGTAATACTGTGTATTTAATGATTTTCTTTATTCCACTATTACCTGGTGGTGGAATATTTAACACATTTAATGGTATATTATTTTGGACTATATTTTCGCTTGTTAATTTAAATGGTGAAAAAAGTAAAAAAATTTTATAGTGCATTACAAAAAAAAATATTAAATATGTTTTACTTAAATAAAAAAGAAACAAGACTTGTTATTTTACAGCGTATTGAACTTTTAAGTAATTTTTTTAAAAAAGTAAGAAAACTTTTTGGTAGACGTTTATTTACAAACTTTATAAGTAAATTTTTTTTAAACCCAACATCTGTTGGTAGAGCTTACTGTAAAGACATGAAGAATGAATACGAGACAATTAGAAATTATGTTAATCCACAAAATAAAACAATCTTAAGTATAGGAGGTGGATTAGGTGGTTTGGAGCTTATTTTAAATAAAGAATTTAATGTTAAATCTTTTACCTTTATTGAAAGAAATTTTGTTTCACCAAAAATTAAATATGGCTGGGATAGTAATAATAATGAAGGCTATAATGATTTAGATTTACTTAAAAATTTTTTAATTAAAAATAATTTACCTTCATCAAAATTTACTATTTTTGATTACGATAAAGGTGTTTTACCAAATACAAAATTTGATTTAGTTATTTCTTTATTTTCTTTAGATTACCATTATGATTTTAATATTTATTTAGATTATTTAAAAAAAGTTTCACATAAAAATACAAAAATAGTTTTTGATACAATTAGAGCAGACTATTTTAAGAATATCTTTAAAGAAATTCATATATTAAGTAGCAGAACAAATACTGTACACAAATCACAAAGATTAATTTGTAGTGATTTTCTATCCTAAATTATGAAAAAAATATTTTTTATATACAGTCATTATAATAAAAAGCTCTTTATCGCTGCTAATAGAAATGCATTACTTATATTTTATAATTTTAGTTGTAAATTAATAGAAAATATAATTTAATTATTTATGAGTATTTCTGTTGTTATTCCTATAAAAAATGAAGAAGAAGTTATTTTAGAAACATTAAAAAAACTTGATGAATCTTGGATTGTTCAAGTTGATCACGAAATTTTAATTATAAACGATAATAGTACAGACAAAACTGTTGAATTAATTAAGAATAAAAATTTTCAAAGGTTAAAAATTGTTTTAATAGATAATCCTAAAATAGGTCTTGGTTCAGCAATAAAATGTGGAATAGATAATTCCTCAAATGAATTTATAAGTATTTATATGGCTGATATGTCAGATAGTTTAGAAGATTTAAAAATTTATTATGAAAAAATAAATAATAGTAAACTATTAGATGCAGTTTTTGGATCACGTTTTGTTAAAGATTCAAAAGTTGTAAATTATCCTAAAATAAAATTATTTTTAAATAGGTTGGCAAATAATTTAATTAAACTAATATTTTTTTCTAAATATAATGATTTTACAAATGCATTCAAAATATACCGGAGAACTACTTTATTAAAACTTTACCCATTAGTATCAGAAAACTTCAATATTTTTTTAGAATTGCCTTTGAAAATTGAATGTAGAAAATTTAGATACGAAATTATACCAATTACTTGGAATGGCAGAAAGCTTGGAGATTCTAAATTTAAATTAAAAGAATTAAGTTCGAAATATATTTTTACATTACTATATTGTCTCTTAGAAAAAATACTTTTAAAAAAATAAATTAATTATTATCTATTCTAATTATATCAAAACTTTAACTTAGAAAAAATTTATAGGATTTAAACTTACTAGTCTTGTAATAAATATAATTGACATTACATATATTTTTTAATCGTTTCTTTAGTATTCGATAGCCAATTATGTGTGTCTTGGACAATTTCAAGTAAATTTTTTTTTGGCTCCCAATTATAAGTTTTTGATACCAGCTTGTTACTGGTTACAAAATATGGAATATCATAAATTGAAGTATTTTTTATTTTATAAAATTTTATGGTATTTTTAGTAATTTTTTTACACATCATAGTTAAATTCTTTAAGGAAATAGTGTTATTTTTAGATCCACCTATGGTAAATAATTTATTATAAATAGAATCAATTTTTTTGATTTGAATTTCTATTATTTCACAAAGATCATAAACGTGTAAAAGATCTCTAACTTGATTTCCATAACCACCATAACCAATATATTGAAGTTTTCTTTTTATAATATGACTCCACAACCACAAACTAACAAACCCCTGGTCTACTTTACCAAATTGTAACGGACCTGAAACAACTCCAAGTCTATTAATTATATACTTTGTATTAAAAGCAAAAGAAAATTCCTGTATTAACATTTCCGAAGCATATTTTGTAAAACCATAAATTGATTTAGGACTTTTTGTGGAAAAATTTTCATCAATCATTTTTTTTATTTTAATTTCTTTTTTAAAATTATGATTTTTTGTAATTTTATTAATATCTGTAATTGTATTAACTCTACTAGTAGATAAAAAAATTATTTTACTATTATCTTTTTTTATTTTTTTTAATATATTAAGAGTTCCAATTAAATTAGTATTTATAACTCTATCAATATCTTTTTTAGACACCTCTACTGCCGCTTCTGCACAACAATCAATAATTAAATCAAATTTTGGCAATAACTTAATTTTTTTAAAATTCGAAATATCTATTTTATAATTCTTAACTTTTGATTGTTTTAAAAGTTTTAAATTATATTCTGATCCTCTCCTTGATAAATTGTCCAAAGAATATACGGCATAATTTCTTTTTTTTAGAAAGAGACATAAGTTTGAGCCTATGAAGCCACAGCCACCTGTAATTAAAATTTTTTTATTCATTTAAAGGAAAATTTAATATAAATAATATCACATTCATATTCATCAGTAATTAAATATTTAGAAATTAGTTAATGTTAAAAATAGATAAAAAGTTTTTAAAATTCATTTTACCACTAACTATACTAATTTTAGTATTAATCACTAGCTTTTTTAATAACTTTAAAAATATTTATAATAATAATTTTGAAGCAAGGATTAATAAGGTTTATGGTTTCTGTGGCAATGAAAGCATAGGATACTTAAAGTATTTAAATAAAAAATATAAATTGAATAATAATCCACAAATTATAAATTATAAACATACTCCAAACGTAAGTTGGGCAATAATTGATCCTAAAAAAATAAAGTTGCCATCAAATGAAATGATACTATTAAACTATCCAGGAAAAAATATTTCCTTAAATCATACTAGAGAGGCGAATAATAAATTTTATATTAATAATCTACATTTCTATTCAGATAAAATTAATAAAATAGATAGAATTATATTATCATTTAAAAGTAACTTTAATAATAATGATATGACATTAGATTTGTATTCTGGGGTAGGCTTTGAAGAAAAAACTCTTTTAAAAACACTCAATCATATTTATAAAATTTCAAAAAATGAATATCAAATTGATGTTAATTTAAATGTTAATAAAATTTCTCTTCGTGACAGCCGCATAAGCTTTAAAATTAACAATTTAAAAAATCGTGAAATTCAAAAAATAGTAATAAAAGCTAAAAATAAATTTGATGTTTCTAATTATGAGATAATAGATAATTATGAGAAATGCTTTTTAATTAGAAAAAAATGAGTGAACTTTTAAAAATTATCCTGGTTTTTCCTTTATTCTTAATTTTTATTTATGTCCCATTTCCAATTTTTAATAAAGCAAATAGTGAAAGAAAGTTGAGTTTTCTAACATATAATCTAATTATAAATTGTAATATTTTTTTATTTTTTTCTCTTTTACCTATGCCAATTAAAGAATATCAAAATATATTTATTTTTTTATATATTTTAATTTTTGTTTACACTGCATTTTTATATAAGATAAATTTAATAACAAAAAATTTTACAGATTTATTCGTATTTTTTTTATCTTTTTTTATTCTGGCGTGTGTTATTGCTAATAATCTTAATTTAGGTTGGGATGCAAAATTTTTTTACTATATTAAATCTCTTTTTTTTTATGAAGGACTTCACGTTGGTGATCTAGTTAATTTTGAAAATAACAAGTGGCATCCCCATCTTGGTTCGTATCTTTGGGCTTTTTTTTGGAAAATTCCATTACTTGATATTGAATACTTTGGTAGATTATTTTACTTATTCATTTTTACTTTTTCAATTTATTTTGTTTGTATAAAAATAAATAAAAGTTCATTTTTTTGCTATATCTTGTATTTTTTAATATTAATAATTTTTTTTCAATATGAAAGATTTTCTGGTTTACAGGAAATTTTAATTTTTTCTTTTTTGATAATATCTTCTAAAATTTTATACAATCTAAATATTAAAAATAAATTTTTTGATATTATTATCATTTTATTAATAGCAAATATAATGATGTGGATAAAATCTGAAGGAATTATTTATTCTGCCATTATAATAGTAATTTTATTATTCAATAAAAACATACAACTTAAAGAAAAAATTTATACAGTTTTGAGTTTTATCGTTTTATTTTTTCTAAAAGTGTTGATTTTTAAGTATTACAATTTTGAAGTTGATGCTCAACCATATAACCTAGAATATATTAAATCTATTAGTTTAAATGAGTTTTTATATAAGATTTATTTAATTACAATATATCTAGGTTATTACTCACTAAAAAATATAATTTTTGTTCTTGGGGTTTTACTTTTACTAGTTTTAAATTTTACAAATAGAAATAAAATTTCATTAATAAATTATAATTTATTTTTTATATTAAATATTGGATTTATTTTTTCAGCATACTTATTTCGTGACTTAAATATATATAATGTTTCAATTGAATACTCTCTAAGGACCACATTAGAAAGAATCGTATTTACTTTATCTAGTTTTTACCTTTACTTAATACTTATATTCATAAATAATAATTTTAAATATTTAAAAGATAATGGAAAAAATAATTAGTGGTATTATAAACTTCATCGATAAAAACTATCACCAAAAAGCTATTAATAAAATACTTATTGGTTTACATCTAAAAAAAGTAATAGATATTGGTGCACATAAAGGTGAATTTTTAGAAAATATTATTTCAATTAAGAAAAAAATAAAAGTTTATTCCTTTGAACCTCAGTCAAAAATTTTTAAAGAATTAAAAAGTAATTTTAAAAAAAAAAAAAATATCTCTATCTACAACCTAGCAATTAGTAATATTGATAAAAAAAAAAAATTAAATATAAATATTAAAACTTCTACAAGTACATTCTCAAATTATAATGAAGGGTCTTACTGGAAAATATTTAAAGATTTTCTTCTTACTGGTTTAAATAAATCTTCAATAATAAACTCAGAATTAGTTCAAAGTATTACACTAGACAAATTTTGTAAAAAAAAAAAAATTAAAAAAATAGATTTGTTAAAAATTGATACAGAGGGACATGAGCTCGAAGTCTTGTCAGGTGCTAAAAATTTATTAAAAAAAGATATAAGATATATATTAATAGAATTCCATTTTTCTAAAATGTATAAAAATTATAACAGAAATAAAATTGAAAAAATCTTAAAAAATAATAGTTTTATTTTAGTTAAAAAATTTAAATTCCCTTTTTTAACATTCGAAGACAGAATATATAAAAAAGATTTTACTAGTTGATAATTTTTTCATAAATCTTTTCAGCTATAATTTGATTTGATTCAGGGCTAAAAAAACTATTTTTATTTATTAATAAATTTTTTATAGAAAGATATGTTAGATCATTCATATTTTTAGTATTTTTTAATTCTTCATATTTTTTTAATACTATTGGGTCAACAAATTCTCTATTTAGAAATAATAGAAAATTATAACATTTTAGATTATACTCCTTACATACTGCGTTTCTTATTTTAAGATTTTTATCAAATACGTTGGCTATGTCAGCTAATTCGTAATTTGTATTTTTATTACTGATGTCATCTTTTTTATTAAAGTCTATTTTATTATATAAGACAGAGACTAATTGATTTATAGGCATATATTCATAAAAGTATTTTATGCCTGTTTTATATAAACGCCAAAACTTATTGTGTGTTTCAATATATTTTTTTTCAATAAAATTTGTATTATAAAGTTTCCTATTTCCATTTTCATTATTTCCGTCTAAAAATATTAACAAATCTTTCTCATTTATCTTATTTTTAAGGAGATGCTTTTGAAACAACATGTTCTCTTGAGTAGAATAGTACATTGCTCTACCAAAATTAAACACACAGTAGTTTAAGCCATCTTTTTTTAAAATTTCCCTTAAGTAATAAGGTATTGTTTGATTATCTGTCACATCATATCCAAAAATGTGGCCCCCTCCATAAACAAACACATTTTTTTCACAATTATCTGGATTATTTGAAACTAGTCTGCCATCATTTTTATCAATATTAACGTATTGTCCTTCAGAAATACTTTCTCTATGACTTGTAAGTTCTTCATAATCGTACATTCTTTCACGCTGCCATGTCTCTAAATAAAGTTTTAAAACCTCGTCTTGATTCAAGTTTAGTGTCTCAATAAATTCATCTGAATAAGGTTTATAACTATTAAATTTTAGGTGGGTTCTTATAGGCCACAAAAAAACTATAATTGCATTTAATAATATAAATATCAAAATTATTAAAATTAAGGTGTTATCTTTTTTCATTAATATTATATTTAATATATATATAGCTTAATTTATTCAATATAAAATTTATGTTAAAAAAAAAATTAAATTTAATTTTATCAATTTTCAAGGGTTATTCTCTTTTAAGAGCATATCAGATTGAGGAATGTAAAAATATTAAATTAAATGGAAACTCAATCGAATTTGGAGCTCACAAAAATAAAAAAAGAAATTTTAATAATTTTTTTAAAGGATGTTCACATTGTAAATTATCTAATATCTATAATCATAAAGATAAAGATTATATAAAATTAGATTTAACAAAAAAATTTAAATTAAAAAAAAATAACTTTAATAATGTAATTATTTTTAATGTTTTGGAACATCTACCAAACACTAAAAATACATTTAGCGAAATTAGAAATATTTTAAAAAAAAATGGAATTATGGTTGGCTCAACTCCATTTATTTATCAAGTTCATGGCGCACCAAATGACTATTTAAGATTTACAAAAGATTTCTTTTATGAAAATTTAAAAAAACAATTTAAGAATATATATATCAAACAATTGGGATATGGGCCTTTTATTGCATCTTTTAGTTTAATTAATCCTTATCTAAAATTTTTACCCATTTTTCGAGAGCTAATTTATATCCTAGCTTATATTTTGGACTCTTTTATTCAAATTTTTGTAAAAACAAAATTAAGTGAAATTTACCCTATTGGATTTCTTTTTATAATAAAAAAATGAAAATTTACTACTGGTCTCTTTTTTTTTCAAATATTGCAACCAGCAAAGCTGTTATTAGGTCGACCGAGTCACTAGTAAAATTCTATAAAAAAGAAAAAATTGATGTATCTTTAATAAACTCAATAGGCGAATGGGATAAATTTAACAAAAAAATTAATAAAAATTTGAATGAAATTATATAACTAATAAATAAAAATGAATTTTTTAATTTGCGTTTGCACCTATAAAAGAAACAAGGATCTAATTTTATGTTTAAAAAGTATTGATAAAGTTTTTTTGCCATCAAATTCAAATATTAAAATATTAATTGTAGACAACACTATTAATAACAATTCTCATTCTTTAATTAAAAATATTAAAAAAAAAATTAAGTATGATATCTTATATATAAACGAAAAAAAGAGAGGTATTGTAAATGCAAGAAATAGATGTTTGAAGGAAGCAAAAAAAATAAATTGTGACTTTATATCTTTTTTAGATGATGATTGTACTATTCACAAATATTGGTTTAAAAATGTTTTGAAAATAATAAAAAGTTATAATGCTGATATTGTAACTGGACCTCAAATTTATAAAAATAAAAAAAATTTATCTGAAATATTTGAAAAAAAGATTAATAAAAATAATAGTCAAGTTAATTGGGCCGCAAGCAATAATGTTTTATTTAAAAAGATAATTATACAAAAAGAAAAAATTCTTTTTGATAAAAATCTTAATAAATTTGGTATAGGTGAAGATCAACTTTTCTTTTCAATATTAAACAAACTTGGTTATAAAATTATTTGGTCAAATACAGTCAAAGTTTATGAAAAAAATCACTTTCATAGAAATGATTTAAAATGGTTAGCTAATAGAAGTTTTAGGTTAGGAGTTTTGGGCTTATATATTGATATAAAAATATATGGATTAATTAATGGATATTTAATCAATTATTCAAAAGTATTTTATTATCTATTTTGTTCTGTATTATCTTTATTGACAATAAATAAAAAAAATTACCTACATCAGACCTTTAATTTATTAGCAAGGTCAATAGGAAGATTGATGTCACCTTTTTATTTAAAAAAAATAAAATTTTATAAAAAAGAAGAAATTAAATAAAAATCTACTATATATGATAAATCTTAGCTTTTAATGTCTGACACTAATATAATTTTTACTCTGTGGAACTATTAGTTTGAAATCATTTAAAATATATAATAGTTCTCTCTTAAATCTTTAAAAATTATACTTACAATAGCTATATGAAATTAAAAGAAAAAGACTTTCTAAGTAAATTAATCACTAAATACGAAAAAAAAGATTCTAATAAATACCTATTATCACCTAATTCATTTTCTAACAAAGATATCATTTGTGGGATACAAATTCTTTTATCAAAAAAAATTACAATGTCTGATCTAACAAAAAAATTTGAATATGAATTTGCTAAATATATTGGATCAAAATATGCTTTAATGGTAAATTCTGGATCCTCTGCAAACTTACTTTCGACTTTTGCCCTAATTAACCCTTTAAAAAAGAATAGATTAAAAAAGGGTGATGAGTTTTTAATACCATCGCTTTGTTGGTCCACTTCATTGTGGCCAATAGTACAAGCTGGCTTAACTCCAAAATTTGTAGATGTATTACCCAATACATTAAATATTTCAATTGATGAGATTGAAAAAAAAGTCAATAAAAAAACTAAAGCAATCATGGCTGTACATGTTTTGGGAAATTCAACCAATATGAGTTTACTAAAAAATATTGTTAATAGAAATAAACTTTATCTAATTGAAGACACTTGTGAGTCATTAGGCTCAAAATATGGTAATAAATTTTTAGGAAATTTTGGAGATTTTGGCACCTATTCTTTTTACTATTCACATCAAATAACTAGCGGTGAAGGAGGTATGATTACATGTAACGATAAAGATAACTATAATATTATTCATACTCTCAGAGCACATGGTTGGGATAGAGGGCTAAAAAATAGCAAAAATAACTTTAACTTTATTAACTCTGGATTTAATGTAAGACCAAGTGAAATTTCAGCAGCTATCGGCTATAATCAATTTAAAAGACTTAATAGTTTAAAAAATATTAGATTTAAGAATAGAGATAAGATTATTTCTTCAATAAAATCTTCAAATAAATGGAAAAATCAATTTACCTTTATAGAAGCAAATAAGAAATTACAACCAAGCTGGTTTGGTTTACCCATTTTAATAAATAGAAAATTTATAAAAAAAAAAAATAAATTTTTAGATTATCTTAACAAATGTGGAATCGAGACAAGACCAATAATAAGTGGAAACTTTACAAATCAAAAATCTATTAAATTGTATAATCTTAATCCTACTAAAACTAAATTTAAAGGTGCACAAGAAATTGAAGATAGAGGTTTTTTTATAGGAATTCATACTGATTTAATTTCAGATAAAAAGTTATCATTCATTCAAGAAAAGCTTTTAAAAATAGATGAAATTTAATGAATTAAAATATGGTATTACAGGTCATACAGGTGTTCTAGGTAGAGAACTTTTAAAAAAAAATAAAAAATTAAAATTTATCAAATTTAGAGGTGATATAACTAAAAAAAAACATATTAGTAAATGGCTACAAAATAATCATATCGACATTATCATACATTTGGCCGCCATTGTTCCAACTAATATTGTAGAGAAAAAAATCAGTTATGCCAATAAAGTAAATTATGTTGGAACTAAATTATTAATAGATGAAATAATTAAATACAAAAGAATAAAATGGTTTTTTTATTCTTCAACTTCACATGTTTATAAATTTTCAAAAAACAAGATATCTGAAAACAGTACTATTAAACCAATTTCTAAATATGGGTTAACGAAATTAAAAGGCGAAAAATATATTCAAAAAAAATTGAATAAAAAAATACCTTTTTGTATTGGTAGGATATTTAGTTTTACAAGTATTCATCAAAAAAAACCTTTTGTTATTCCAAGTATAATAAGTAAAGCAAAATTAAAAAAGAATATTATTATTTTTAAAAATACAAATAATTTTAGAGATTTTTTATGTATCGAAGATATATGTAAGGCAATTAAGATTTTAATTTATAAAAAATCTACTGGGATTTACAATATTGGGTCTGGAAATAAAGTTTTAATTTCAGATATTATTAAATTCATATTTACCAAGTATAAAAAAAAATATTCAATTAGAAATAACTTAAAACAAACATCCTTGATTTCAGATAATTCTAAGATTAAAAGATTAAATTGGAAACCTACCAAAAATATTAAGTTAATTATTAAAGAATTATTTTAACTTAGATTTAATAAAAAATAATTTCATTAATCCAAAAAAAGAGGCAACCACTAGACTAAAATTAACTGAGCTTTTTCCTCTTTCTCTATTTACAAACTTAGTTGAGACCTCACCAATTCTAAATCCATTATTATGCAAAACAACTATAATCTCTGAAAGTATAATAAATCCATCTCCAATATTTCCACACTTTTGAATTATTCTTTTAGCTGATCTTTTAGAATAAATTCTAAAACCATTAGTAAAATCATGTAAAGAAATTCTCAGTACATTCCTTGCTAAAAAGTTAGATAGTCTAGAAAATACCCTTCTTGATAGACTCCAGTTTATAATTTTACTTTGATTTAAATATCTACTTGCGATTAATAAATCTAGCTCTTTTTTTTTAAAAATATTTAGATTTTTTTTTATTTCTTTTGGATTGTGGGAAAAGTCCGCATCCATCTCTATGAATATTTCATTTCTTTGATTTTTAAATGCTTTTTTAAAACCATAAATAATGGCAGATCCTCTTCCAGACTTATTTTTTCTATGAAAATATTTAGCTTTAATTTTTTTTTTAATTATCAATTTACCAATTTCATTATTTTTTGTGTCATCTACTATATAAATGTTACAATTATTAATATTTTTTCTTATTTCCTTTATAAGCCTCTGGATATTTTCTAGCTCATTATATGTTGGAATAACTATAGCTATATTGCTCATATATTTTTTTTAATCATTAATTTAATTTAATCAATTTTTAGTTTTTTTTCAAAACTATATAAACTAAATTATAAATTGTTAATACAATAAATGATATTATTACTTGAGCGATTGTATTTGAATAATAATTTGCTGCAGTCAAAAAAACAAAAAAATTAAATGAATTAATAGTTATGCCTGTTAGGGTATTAATAATTTTCGGAGCAAATTTTATATTCTTTTTTAAAAAAAGATAAATTAATTGATGAAGATGTAAATTATCTGGTTTTAAGGCTGATTTTTTATTCCTTAACTTTCTAATTATAGAAAATAAATTTTCATAGGCAGGATACCAAAGTAAATTTACAATATAGTAGGGTGATATATTTTGTGTGTTGTTAGATAAATCAATTAACAGTATTCCAATAATAAATGATATTAAATAGGCACCACTATCTCCAAGATACAGTAAATTCATAGCATTTAAAATTAGTATCGAAATTAATATTACTGAAAAATATGTTATAAATTCATAATTGAATAAGTAGTTATCGTCTAAACTATAAAAGTTGCTTATGAAAATAAGAATAAGCAAATAATATCCAATAACTATTGTGTTGAGCCCATCTATAAAATTTGTGCCATTAATAAGGATTAAAATACAGAATGAAGTAAAAAATAAGTTAAAATAATAATTATTTAATAAGTTATCCAAAAATTCCCACCTGATGGACTGAACAAATGAATTTAAAATTACCACAGAAAATATTATTAGAAATATTTGAATTAAAAATCTAAGATTTGCAGATTTTAAGATATTAATATCTGATAAAAAACCTGTCAAAAAAATTAAAAAAATAATAATTTTAAAATTTATTTCACTATTTGGTATCAAGACCATCAATGAGATTAAAATAAAAATTCCTCCAGAAAAAGCTGGGTTGGTCTCTTTTTCAATAAAAGCTTTATGAAATGAGCTTTTTTTATTATCCAATAAAAAATTGGTCTTATTAATTAAATAATTAATTAAAAAAATTGTTGGCAGTGTTAGAAATAATAATTTGTTGAATTCCATTAAAGATTTAATGAATTTCCTTTTTTGCAATTTCTAAATCACCCCTGAGCATATCTTTAACAAGATCTTTAAATGAAAACTTTGGCTTAAAATTAAGCTTTTTAAAAGCTTTTTTAGCATTTCCCCTTAAATATTCAACTTCATTTGGTCTAAAATATTTTTTATCAATTTTAATAATAAGTTCGTTTTTTTTGTTTTTATGTACTAAATACCCTTGCTCCTTGAGTCCTTTGCCCTTCCAAATAATCTTAAAACCTAAAATTTTTGCTGCTGTATCAATAAATTGCTTAACACTATAAGCCTGTCCTGTTGCTATGACAAAGTCATCTGGCTTTTTTTGTTGAAGCAATCTCCATTGCATCTCTACGTAATCTTTTGCGTGGCCCCAATCTCTTTTTGCATGAATATTTCCTAGATAAAGGAGTTCTTTTGATCCCATTTTTCTTCTAGTCAAAAATCTAGTTATTTTTCTTGTTACAAATGTTTCACCTCGCCTTGGGCTTTCGTGATTAAATAAAATTCCATTAGAAGCAAACAATCCATAAGATTCTCTATAAACTGAGGTGATCCAATATGCATATAATTTAGCTACACCATAAGGAGATTTTGGGTGAAACTTGGACTTTTCATTAAAGATATTTTTTCCATATGTTTCTCCAAATAATTCTGAAGTACTTGCCTGATAAAATTTTATTTTTTTTATCTTCAAGAATCTAATAGCTTCTAAAATTCTTAATGTTCCAATGCCAGAAACTTCAGCAGTATATTCGGGATTTTCAAAAGATACACCTACGTGACTTTGAGCTCCAAGGTTATACACTTCGTCTGGCTTAACATTATTTATAATATTATAGATACTGTTGCTGTCGGTTAAATCTCCATAATGCAAAAAAAAATTTGTTTTGTTATGGGGGTCTACATATATATGATCTATTCTGGAAGTATTAAATGATGAAGTTTTTCTTATCACTCCGTGCACTATATAATTTTTTTTTAGCAATAGCTCAGCTAAATATGATCCATCTTGACCAGTGATACCTGTTACTAGGGCTATTTTTTTTTTCATTTTCTAAACAATAAAAGTCTTAATATAGAAATTAAGATTAAAAAACCATCTTTAAATTCATTTACTTTCTTAATTCCGGCAATCCTAGACCTTTCATGCGATGCTAAACTTAATAATTTAAAGCTTTTAAACTTTGCTTTTATTGGTAATTCAACACAAAAAGAAAAATCATCGGATTTTAAATTTAACAATTTATACTCTTTTGCCTTACCCATTACATAGGTAAATAGAACGTCAGTTATTTTAAGCTTGAAGAAAAAATTACATAAAAAAGTAAATATCTTATTTCCGACATATGTTAAAAAAGTATCATCATCACTGCCAGCATTCATTTCATACCTGGAACAAAAAATAAAATCTGCATCATTTTTATCAAGCGCTTTGTACATTCTCTCCAAATAAATTGGATTAAAAGATCCGTCTGCATTAAATATACAAAAATAATCTGTTTTAACTTCATCTATTCCAGTTCTAAGCGCATTCCCATACCCTTTTCCATTTTTTTCTTCAATTATTTTACATTTAAATTTTTGTATCGATTGTTTTGTTAAATTATCTTCATTTGGAATAACTACTATAGTGTTAATTTTTAAATATTCTAATTCCTGAAGAACTTTTGGAAGAGACTCCGATTCATTTTTTGCTGGTATAACTAATGTCAATTTATTCATAATAATTCATCGATACATATCAATTTTTTTTAATAAAGCAAACATAGTGAGTCTAATCACTAAATAAATAGACTTGAGAGTATTATAATTTTCACTAATTTTATAAATTTTAAAAGCATCTATTAATTTTTGAAAAAATGAACTAGATAGAGAGTTTTTAATTGATCTCCAAAATACTAAGTTAATGTTAATGCCATATAATTCTTTCTCTTTTTTAACAATCTTTAACCACAAAGAATAATCTTCTTTAGTTTTAAAGTTTGCAAATAAATTTTTACCTTTCAAAACATTTTTACTAACTATCACTGAAGAAGTGGCAATATCACAGCTTTTCAATAAAGAATTATAATTAAGTTTATCAACAACACAAAAATTTCCTATAACTTTACCATAATAATTTATCACTGTGTATGATGTGTGACAAAAATTTATTTTTTTTTTTTTGCATATAGTCAATTTGAGTCTTTAACTTGTTTTTGTGCCACAAATCATCTGCATCACAAAAGGCAATATATTTCCCTTTTGCATAATCAATCCCTTTATTTCTTGATAATCCTGCCCCAATATTTTTTTTATTTATTATAATTTTAAATCTAGGTACTTTTTCTAAAACTTTTTTTACCCAATCAAGTTCTATCTTATTATCATCATCATATATGACTATTATTTCATAATTTTTATAAGTTTGTTTTAAAATTGAATTTATAGTGTTTCTGAAAAAAAATTTTTTTTTATAATAACTGATAATTATACTTACTTTTGGTTTTGTTTTTTTCATTAAAATAATCTCTTGAAGTTCCTTAGTATCCTTAAAATAAATATACCAAATACAATTATTTTATTTTGTCCGTTATCTATTCGAATTTGATTATTTTCCATTAAAAAATCAATATATTTAATTTTTGAAGATAAGCCACCTTGTCTAAAATTTCCAAGTATTTCACTTTTTTTAGTAGCTATGCCCTTCATCTTATGTTTTACGATCATCCTATAAAAAATATCATAATCTGCTGACCACTTATATTTGGTATTATAAAGACCAATTTTATTTTGAGATGATTTTTTAATAAAAAAACCAACTGAATGTGTTGTATAAAAACCAAATGTCCAATTAATTTTTTTTGGATAAAATCCATGCATCAACTTATGTTTAAAAACGCTTCCAAATAAAAAATCTACCTGGTTTTCAAGAAAGTATCTATTGACAGTTAGAAGTGCGTCTGGAAAATAGATATCATCAGAGTTTAAGATTCCAATAATATCTCCAGAACACAATTTTATTCCTTTATTTATTGCATAATACAATCCATAGTCCGGTTCACTTATCCATTTTTTAATCCTATGTGTATTTTTTTTTATAATATCTAAGGTGTGATCTGTAGAAGCACCATCAACAATGATATGTTCAAAATTTTGATAAGTTTGCTTTGAAAGACTATCTATAGTTTCCTGTAGAAATTTATCTGAATTTTTTGTAACCGTTATAATCGATATTTTTAATTTATTTTTCAATTTTTTTATTATTTTACTATATTTCCATCTTTTAAATATTTATGTCTTTCCATAATTTCTTGGAATGAACCATGGTCAATTACCTCTCCTTGCTCTATTACATAAATTGAATCACAATACTTAACTGTATTATTTCTGTGAGAAATAATTATGTGCGTTTTGTCATTTAATCCATCATAAATTTCTTCTAAAATTTTGTTTTCATTGTCTATATCAAGTGCACTAGTTGCCTCATCAAAGATTAATAGCTTAGGTTTATTATACAATGCTCTTGCTATCCCTATTCTTTGTTTTTCACCTCCAGAAATTTTTATACCTCTATTGCCCACAATTGTGTCTAATTCATCTTTTGAATATTTTATAAATTTTTCTAATTGGGCAATTTTTATAGATTCATTGAGTAATTGATAATTTACTTTTTCATCATCAACTCCAAATACAATATTGTTTTTAATTGTATCATCTAAAAGATAAATGTCTTGCGGTATATATCCTATATTTTTTTGCCAAAGATGTTTGTTATATTTAATATCTATTCCATCAACTAAAATTTTTCCATTATTTGGATTTAATAAACCTAGAATTATATCTACGAGAGTGCTTTTACCAGAACCCGATCTGCCTATAATTCCAACGCTAGTACCTTTTCTAATTTTCATATTAATATTATTAAGAATAGTTTTATTTTCAGATTTGTAATTAAAGCTTACATTGTTTATAAAAATTTCTTTTTTTAAATTAATTTCTTTTTCATGGCCTGCTGTATAGTTTGTATTTTCTGATGGAAAAATATTATTGATTTCTTTAACTAATATTTCAAAAGAAGGTTTTGCAAATCTTTGAGAAGTTAGAGCTGCAGTGATTGCATTTAAACCTGGTATGAATCGAACAACTGATATTGCAAATAAAGAAATGATTGGAAGAATAACCTCCGCCGATTTCCCCATAAAAATTAATACTGCACAGATTAGTGCAACAGAGGATAAAGCAAGCACCTCTAAAAAAAGTCTTGGTGTCGCCACCACTAAATAATTAAAAAATTGAATATTTTCAATTTCCCTGGTAATTTTAGAAAAGCTATTAAAAAAAAAATTTTCTCTATTCAAGATTTTAGTTTCCTTAATTAAACCTAAACTTTGATTTATAGTTTTGTATTTTTTTCCTAATAATTCTTGAATTCTTTTTCCACGTTTCTTTGTTATTTTTCTATAAGAAAAATAAAATAATATAAGAGGAATAATTAAAAATAAGAATAGACATGATGTAATTATTGGATCTGCTATCACGAGAAGTATAAAAATAGCAAAAAGTACAAAGGATTCTCGAATCACAGTAAAACAAGCCGCAATCCATTTAAATGAACCAGATACATCTGATTCAATAATTCTGATTAAAACTGCAGGATCTTTGTCTTTATGCTCAATATAGGGTAAATTAATATAATGTTTAAAAAGCTTAAAAGTTATCTCATATCTTAATTTTTTAAAAATTGCTCCCTGTAAATAGATTGCTAAAAAAAGGTACAGATTTTTAATTATAAATATTAAAACTAAGCAGAATGAAGCTATAAGAGTTATTTTTATCTTTGGTATCTGATAAAGATAATCAATTGATATATAGTTTGATAATATTGATAAAAACTTATCTAAGTCTATTATTAGTAATGCAAAAGCTGGCACGGAACCAATACCAATTACTTCAAACAAAGGTATAAATAAGCTAATTAAAAAAATGTATATTATCTTAACTTTTTGTTTTTCATTAAACACTACTTTAAGATCGTTATAAATTTTCATTAATTTTAAAAAGTAATTATTTTTTATATTTAGTAAATTTGAAGATTATTATATATATTGTTCAATCTTTGAACAAGAATTTTATTGCATAAGGCAGTTTTTTCTAAGATTTAATAGATTCTTTTTACATAAACCATTTACAACTGAAAACTATTAAGTTATTGTTCAATTATTGAACATAAAAATCATGGCTGAAGATAAAGATCATTTAAATATTTTAAGAAATATAACAAATTCAGATAAAATTAGGCAAAGAGAACTAGCCTCAAAACTTGGTTTTAGTTTAGGAAAATTAAACTATTGTTTAAAATCTCTAAAAAAAAAAGGATTTATTAAAGTTGGAAATTTTAATAAAAATAAAAACAGGTTTAATCCACTTTCTAAAGCTAATTATTTATACATTTTAACACCTAAGGGCCTTATGCTCAAAACCAAACTCACAATAAAATTCATGAAAATTAAAATTCAAGAATATGATGAATTAAAAAAAGAACTTAAGAAATAATAGAAAAAATTAAATGAATTTATTAAAAAAAATATTTATTTTTTTAAGTTGTGTGTTGATTCTAGAAGTTAAAAATTTAAAAATAATAGTTGATCAAATTTTTTTCTATTTTATTAGGTTTAACCTGTTTAAGCTAATTATTTATAAATTAGGATTTAAGAATATAATTCCACTTAACATAAAATCTTTTAAAAATTTTATAAATGAAAAAAAAATTCCTTTAATCAATAAAAATCTAAAAGAAAAAGATGAAATTATATTAGTTGAAAATTTTATCAATTTACCAACATATACATATCTCAATTTAGTGTGCGGCCTATTTCTAAAAAAATTATATAATTTTAAAATTTATGGTCTTTTAAGGAGGGGTGATATAAAAGCTGAGATTTTATTTAAAAAATTTAATATAGACAATATCATCTATATTGATGAACCAAATTTTTTTAATAGGATAAAATATATTATAAAAGCAATAAATTTTTCTGATTACCCGATATCAATAAAAAAATTTTGTAAATTGAAGTATAAAGGTGCTACTGTTGGTCTTACAACATACGATAGTTATATCAGATATAAAAAGATTCCTACTACAAAAAATACTAATATTCAAATATTGTGCATGCTTGCGCAGTCTATGTGCAAATGTGACCAAATGATATCTAGAGTTTTTTCAAATAAAAAAATAAAAAAAATAGTACAGTCAGAACTTGCATTTACACCTATGCAATCACTTTTTCAATTAAGCTTATTAAATAATGTTGAGGTTTATTCAAGATGCGGAGAATCAAAAAACGTATCCATTAGAAAATATGATAACGTAAGTCAAAAATATCAGTATAAATTAAATATTTCTAATGAAATATTTAATAGAGTTTATAGAACAAAAAAAAAACAAACTTTGTTTTTATTCAAACAAAAAATTGCAAGTAACCTTAATAATAAATTTGGACATGGTGGCGCAAGAATGCCTAACTCAATAGTAAAAAAAAAATTAATTAAAAAGAATGAAATTTATGATTATTTTCAGTTGAAAAAAAAACCAATTGTTTGTTTTTTTTTAAATCATTTAATTGATGTAAATTACCATTATGGTCCAAGAGTAAATTTTCAAGATAATTTAGGATGGATTAATTTTGTTTTAAATGAAATCAAAAAAAATAAGAAAGTTAATTGGTTAATTAAGCCTCACCCTTTAGAAAAACATTATGGTACCACGGTTAATTTAATTTCAAAAATAAAAGAGCTAGAAAAAAAATATGATCATATAAAACTTTATCCTGATGAATTAAGCTCCTTAACTCTTGTTAATTCAATTGACTTAGCCTTAACATCTCATGGGTCTGTTGGTTTTGAATATCCAGCTTTTGGGGTAAGAAGCATGTTCGTTAATAAATCAACTTATTCAAATATTAATTTCTGTAAAATGGTGGATAACAAAAAGAAAATTTATGAAAAGTTTAAAAAAATTCACTCTACAAAAAAAATGACAAAGATTGAAATTGAAAAATATAGGATTTTAATAGTTTTAAAAAATTTA